>Ga0134123_10000059_pt1 | contig 67787 bp, 65 predicted proteins | sample KB303_FD_96460 | JGI IMG/M metagenome (GOLD analysis project Ga0134123, IMG submission 96460) | Terrestrial soil microbial communities without Nitrogen fertilizer from Kellogg Biological Station, Michigan, USA - KB3-0-3 | ecosystem: Environmental > Terrestrial > Soil > Unclassified ...
CTCGGCGTGCCCGACTGCGGGGCGTAACTTAGTGGTGACGCTGGGGTTTTAAGTCGGCTTCGGTCCGCTATTTAGTCATATCCAATCCATATTTCGCAGCGTGCCGGATGCGGGCCTACATTCGCCCGCATGTATTTGTACGACTCGATCGATCAACGGCTCGTCGAGCAGCGTGTCGCGCAGTTCCGCGACCAGACGCAGCGCTTCCTGGCCGGGCAGATCTCGGCCGATGACTTCAAGTCATTGCGCCTGCGCAACGGCCTGTACATCCAGAAGCACGCGCCGATGCTGCGCATCTCGGTGCCGTATGGCCTGATGGAGAGCAAGCAGTTGCGCGTGCTCGCGCGGATCGCACGCGAGTACGACCGTGACTATGGCCATTTCACGACGCGGCAGAACATCCAGTTCAACTGGCCGAAGCTGGAGCAGGTGCCCGACATCCTGGCGTTGCTCGCGACAGTGCAGATGCATGCGATTCAGACCAGCGGCAACTGCATTCGCAACGTCACGGCCGATCACCTGGCCGGCGTCGCGCCGGACGAGCTCGAAGATCCGCGGCCGTGGTGCGAATACATCCGGCAGTGGGCGACGCTGCATCCCGAATTCTCGTATCTGCCGCGCAAGTTCAAGATCGCGGTGACCGGCTCGCCGCAGGATCGCGCGGCTTCGCGCGTGCACGACATCGGCCTGCATCTCGTGCGCAACGCTGCCGGCGAAATCGGTTTCGAGGTTATCGTCGGCGGCGGCCTCGGCCGCGCACCGATGATCGGTCACGTGATCCGCGAATTCCTGCCGAAGCAGGATCTGCTCGCGTACCTCGAGGCGATCCTGCGCGTGTACAACCTCGAAGGTCGCCGCGACAATATTCACAAGGCTCGCATCAAGATCCTGGTGAAGGCGCTCGGCCCGCAGAAATTCCGCGAGCTGGTCGAAGCCGAGTTCGCCGCTGCAGGCGACACGGCGCCGGTGTACGACGCCGCCGAGTTCGAGCGCATTCAGACGTTCTTCGGCTCGCCGCAGTACGAGACGCTGCTCGACGAGAGCGTCGAAGCGGGCAAGTCGCGCGAGTTCCGCAATTGGTATCGCCAGAACACGCGCAAGCACAAGGTTCAGGGTTATCGCGCCGTGTTCATTTCACTGAAGTCGCCGCATCGTCCGCCCGGCGATATCACCGCGCAGCAGCTCGATCGCGTCGCGGATCTCGCTGATCGCTACTCGCTCGGGCTGGTGCGTTCCACCCACGACCAGAACCTCCTGTTTGCCGACGTTCGTCAGAGCGATCTGTTCGCGTTGTGGCAGGAGCTGCTCGAGCTCGACCTGGCGACGTCGAACATCGGCACGCTGACCGACATGATCTGCTGCCCGGGCCTGGATTTCTGCTCGCTCGCCAACGCGCGCTCGATCCCCATCGCCGAGCAGATCAACGAGCGCTTCGACGACCTGGACCACTTGTACGACCTCGGCGAGATTCAGCTGAAGATGTCGGGCTGCATGAACGGCTGCGGTCACCACTCGGTCGGCCACATCGGCATCCTCGGCGTCGATAAGAGCGGGCAGGAGTGGTACCAGATCACGCTCGGCGGCTCGACCGGCGGCGCGGACGCGTCGCTCGGCGAAGTCATCGGCCCGTCGGTCGCGTTCGACGAGGTCGTCGATACCATCGAACGCATCATCGACGTGTACGTCGCCGAGCGGCACGAGGAAGAGCGCTTCCTCGACACCTTCCGCCGCGTCGGCGTGGCACCTTTCAAGGCAAGAGTCTATGCGCCAGCTCATCAGGCGGCGTGAAATCGTCAACGACGATTGGCGCTATGTGGACGAAGATCCGCATGGGCGCGATCGCGCACTGATCCTGCCGTTCGCGCGCTGGCAGCAGGAGCGCAATCGCTGGTGGCTGTGGGACGGCCGCCTTGGCGTGCGGGTCGGCCCGGCCGATCCGGTCGCGGCGCTGGCGCGGGATTTCCTGCGTGTCGGCCTCGTGGCCATCGAGTTCGGCGGCATCGCGGAAGGTCGCGGCTACAGCCAGGCGCAGCTGCTGCGCAAGCGGTACAAGTTCGGCGGCGAGCTGCGCGCAGTCGGCAACATTCAACGCGATCAGCTGTTCTATCTCGCGCGCTGCGGCTTCGACTCGTTCGAGCTGCCCGCGGGGGCCGATCTGCAAGGCGCGCTGGCCGCCTTCGACGATTTCTCGGTTGCTTACCAGGGCGCGCCCGACCTCGACCTCTCAATAGAGCGCCGCGCCTCGTAAGAAACGTGCAGGTCGGGCTTCAGCCCGACTCTTCTCTTCCGGTATCGTTCGCCCCCAACGATGCTGGTCGACTCCACAACCTCCGGATTCGAATCTCTCGCGGCCCAGCCCCGGGCGGCGCTGCTCATCGTGCACGGTCTGGCCGAATACGCCGGTCGCTATCGCGACCTCGCAGCCACGCTGGCCAGCCGCGGAATTTCCTGCTTCGCCTACGATCAGCGCGGCCATGGCGCGCGGCCCGGCAGTCGTACGCACGTTGATCGCTTCGGTGACTTCGTCGACGATCTGAATCTCGAAGCCGCGTCCCTGGCGCGGCGCTCGCCCGAGCTGCCGTTGTTCGTCTGGGGACACAGCATGGGCGCGATCGTCACGATCGGCGCCGTGCTCACAGCGCGACACCGTTGGCGCGGTGTGATCACTTCCAGCAATTCGTTGGAAGTCTTCCGGCGCGGGCCGAATCCGTTGAATCCGTTCTTCCGTCTCGGCGCGCGCTTGCTGCCGCACATCCGCATCCCGCTCGGGCTCGACTCGCGCAAGATTTCGACCGACGAAACCGTGCAGCAGGCGTACGCGAACGATCCGCTCATTCCGCCCACGGCCAGCCTGAGGCTGATCGTGGAGTTCGCTGCGGCATGCGAACGCTGCCGCCAGGCAGCCGCGGAGTTGACCTTGCCGTGGCTGGTCGTGCACGGCGAGGCGGATGCGATTGCGCCGGCCGAGGGCTCGCGCGTGCTGTTCGACTCGCTGCGCTCGCAGGACAAGCAGCTCGTGATCTATCCTGGCTTGCGCCACGAGGTGCACAACGAGCGTCCCGCGGAGCGGGCGAAGTTCATCGATCTGCTGAGCGGCTGGATACTCGCGAGGGCTTGAGCAATGGAACTGAAGAACAGCGTTTGCATCGTGACCGGATCGGCGACCGGCATCGGCGCGGCCTGCGCGATCCAGCTGGCACAGCGCGGCTGTCGCACGGTCATCAACTACACGAAGAGCGAGACCGAGGCCCGCGAGACGCTGCGAGTCTGCGAGCAGCACGGCACCGAAGCCTTGCTGGTCCGAGCGAACATTGCAGAGGATGCTGACTGCCGGCGGATGGCTGAGGCCGCGCTGGCGAAGTGGGGCCGCATCGACGCGCTGGTCAACAATGCCGGCACGACGAAAGTCGCGTTCAATCACGCAGATCTGAACGCGCTCAGTGCGGCGGACTTTCAGCACGTCTACGGCGTCAACGTCGTCGGCGCGTTTCAGATGATCCGCGCGGTCGAGCCCGCGATGCGCAAGCAGGGCGGCGGCGCGGTAGTCAACGTCTCATCGATCGCCGCAGTGATGGGCATCGGCACCTCGGTCGCGTATGCGGCGTCCAAGGGCGCGTTGAACACGATGACGCTCTCGCTGGCTCGCGCGCTGGGTCCACAGATCCGCGTCAACGCGGTGTGCCCGGGCTTCGTCGAAACGCGCTGGCTGCAGGAGGCGCTCGGAGCTGCCTATGAAGGCGCGAAGGCCCGCTACATGTCGAACGCGGCGCTGCAGAGAGTGTGCACGCCCGACGACATCGCGCGCGCAGTGCTGTGGCTGCTGGAAGGTTCGGAGCTCGTCACCGGCGAGTTCATCATCGTCGACGGCGGCGCGCACCTCGGCGGCTCCCCCACAAAAGCCCGATAAGGCTCGTAGCCGACTTGTAGGTCGGGCTCTAGCCCGACGCCGCCATCCGGTGCTCTGCTGTGCTCAAATCCGCAAACTGCAACGCCGCTAACCTCGCGTACAGCTCGTTCGTCTGCAGCAGCTCCGCGTGCGTGCCGATCGCGACGATGCGGCCGTGATCGAGCACGACGATCCGATCCGCCTTCAGCACCGTGGCGAGCCGATGCGCGATGATGATCGTCGTGCGGTTCTGCATCAGCTTTTCCAGCGCCTGCTGCACGTAACGCTCGCTTTCCGCGTCGAGCGAGCTGGTCGCTTCGTCGAGCAGCAGGATCGGCGGATCCCGCAACAACGCTCGTGCGATCGCGATACGTTGACGCTGGCCACCTGATAATCGCGCCCCTCGCTCGCCCAGGAACGTCTCGTAGCCTTCCGGCAATTGCCGAACGAAGGAATCGGCGCCGGCAGCCCGGGCCGCGGCCTCGATCTCGGCATCGCTGGCGCCAGGCCGGCCGTAGCGGATGTTCTCGCACGCGCTCGTCCCGAACAGCACCGTTTCCTACGGCACGAGGCCGATACGCTGACGCAGGTCTTCCGGCCGCGCCTTCGCAATGTCGACGCCATCGATGACGACGCGACCCGACAACGGATCGTAGAAACGCAGCAGCAGCTGGAACGTCGTGCTCTTGCCGGCGCCCGACGGGCCGACGAACGCGACGGTCTCGCCCGGCTCGATGTCGAGGGAAAAGCGTTCCAGCGCGAGCGTGTCGGGCCGCGACGGATAGCGGAACGAGACGTTCTCGAACCGAATGCGACCCTGGGGCGTTGCCGGGAAAGTTTCGGGCTGAGGCGGCGCGACGATTGCCGGTTGTGCGTTCTGCAGCTCGACCAGGCGCTCCATCGCGCCGGCTGCGCGCTGCACTTCGCCCCACATCTCGCTGAGCGACGCCGCTGAAATCGCCACGTACATGGCGTAGATCAGGAACTGGCTCAGCTGGCCGCCCGTCATTTGCGAGGCGAGCACACGATGGGCACCTTGCCACAGCACGAACGTGACTGCGCCGAAGATCATCATCGTGCCGATGGCCGTGAGCGCCGCGCGCATGCGTGTGCGGCGGATCGCCACCGCGAACGAGTCTTCGACCGCCTTGCTGTAGCGCTCGGAGTGCAGCGACTCCAGCGTGAATGCCTGCACGGTCTGGATTGCGTTGAGCGTTTCGCCCGCGAGGCCGCTCGTGTCGGCAATGCGATCCTGCGATTGCCGCGACAGCGTGCGCAGCCGACGTCCGACGATGATGAGCGGCCCGATCACCAGCGGGATGCCGATCAGAATCATGCCGGCCAGCGATGGGCTGGTGGCGACGAGCAAGATCAGCGCGCCGATCAGCTGGATGCCCGAACGCAGCGTGATCGACAGGTTCACGCCGGCGATCGATTGCACCAGCGTCGTGTCGGTCGTCAGGCGCGACAGCACTTCGCCGGTGCGCGTGACTTCGAAGAACGTCGGATCCATGCGAATGACGCGTGCGTACACATCGCTGCGCACGTCAGCGACCACGCGCTCGCCGAGCCAGGTGACGAGGTAGAAGCGCAGTGCTGCGAACAGTCCGAACGCTGCGGCCGCCGCGAGGAACGCAACGAAGTAGAAATCGATCGTCGCGCGATCCTGCACGACCATGCCCTGATCGATGACGTTGCGGAACGCGAGCGGCAGCACCAACAACGCTGCAGACGCGACCAGCAACGCACCGAGCGCGAGCACCAGCGTGCGCTTGTAGCGCCGCAGGTACGGCCACAACGAGCGCAGCGGCTTGAGAGAGCGTCCCTTCGGGCGGTCGATGATTTCGTTCATTTGTAGACCGGCAACTCCACATCCGCGAACAGCGCGTCGACATCAGCGGGCGTGGGGGCATTGCCGGCGCGATCCACGAGGCGACGCGTCAGGTGCGGCGCCAGCTGCTGCAGGAAATCGTACATGTAGCCGCGCAGCAGCGCTCCCTGGTGGAAACCGGCCCACGTCATGTGCGCGGGAAACAGGTGCGAGGCATCGATCGCGACGAGATCGCCGTCCTCGCGCGGGTCGACCGCCATGCTGGCGACGATACCGACGCCGAGCCCGAGCCGCACGTACGTCTTGATTACATCCGCGTCACGCGCAGTGAGCGCGACGCGTGGCGTGACACCGGCGCGCGCGAAGATCTGCTGCAGCGAAGACGGTCCGGAGAAGCCGAACACGTAGGTGACGATGGGATATTCCGCCAGCGTTTCGATCGTAATCTTCGTTTCCTTCGACAGCGGGTGGCCCTGCGGCACGACGATGCGTCGGTGCCACCGATAGCAGGGCAGCAGCACCAGGTTGCCGAACAACTCCTGCGAGCCCGTGTTGATCGCGAAGTCGATGCGATCGCGTTGGGCCATGTCGGCGATCTGCTCCGACGTGCCCTGGTGCAGGTGCAGCTCGACCTGCGGATACTTCTCGCGGAAGCGGCGAATCACTTCGGGCAGCACATAGCGCGCCTGCGTGTGCGTCGTGCCGATCGCCAGCGAGCCGCGCCCATCGCCTTTCTGCTCGTCCGCGAGCCGCTTGATGCTCTGGACTTCCTTGAGGATCTTCAGCGCGCGATCGATGACGCGCTTACCCGCCGGAGTGATCCGCGTGAGCGTGCGGCCCTGGCGCAAAAAGATCGGAAAACCGAGCTCATCTTCGAGCTGCTTGAGCTGCTTGCTCACCCCCGGTTGCGAGGTGTGCAGCCGCTCCGCTGCCGCCGTGATGTTGAGATCGTTTTCGACGATCGCTGCGAGGTAGCGTAATTGCTGTAGTTTCATGCACTTAAGTGTAGCCGCAGACGCTCTGTAAAGTCATAACGGCCCCGCATCATGACAGAACAATTGGGTCTTTCACGGGTTATAAGCCGGTTGGCTACAGTCCGGCTCACTATGAACCCGGACTCGCTGTCGCCCCGCCTGCAAACCCTCGTACAGAACACGCGCGCCATGCTGGAGCAGGCCGTGCGCGAGTACGGCGACGTCGTCTACTCCAACAGCCTCGGTGCCGAGGCGATGGTGCTGACGGACATCATCTGCGGTCACGCGCCCGAGATCGAGATGTTCACGCTCGACACCGGCCGGCTGCACGATGAGACGCTGGCGCTGCTCGATCGCGTCGAGCGCCGCTATCAGCGCCGCATCCAGGTCTTCTACCCGGACGCGAAGCTGGTCGAGCAGTACGTGCGCGACAACGGTATCAATGGTTTCTACCTCGGCGTCGAGGAGCGGCTGAGCTGCTGCAACATCCGCAAGATCGAGCCGTTCAAGCGAGCGGTCGCCGGCCATCGCGCCTGGATCACAGGCGTGCGTCGGGAACAGTCGGAAGAGCGCGCGCACGGCGAGTCGGTGTCGTGGGATGAGCGCTACGGGTTGTGGAAAGTCAGCCCGCTGCTCGATTGGACCGAACAGGACGTGTGGGCCTACATCAAGGCGCGCAACCTGCCGTACAACGCTCTGCACGATCGCGGCTACCCGAGCATCGGCTGCGCACCGTGCACGCGTGCGGTCGAGCCCGGCGCGGATCCGCGCTCCGGCCGCTGGTGGTGGGAAAACCCGGATTCGCGCGAGTGCGGCCTGCAACCGCGCCGGCGCGTGATTCCGCTCAAGGTCGAGCCGCGTCGCACAGCCGCCGCCGCAGCGACCTGACGGCAACCCCGCCATACAACAATGGACTACTTCCCCATCTTTTTGCGTCTCGCGAACGAGCCAGTGCTCGTCGTCGGCGGCGGTGCCGTCGCCGAACGCAAGGTCGATCTGCTGCTGAACCTCCGCGCAGGTCCGGGTCATTGCACCCGAGCTTGTCCCCGGTCTCGCGGAGCGAGCAGCAGCGGGCGAGATCACGCACGTCGCGGCCGAGTTCAGTCCCGAACATCTGGACGGCGTGCGCCTGGCGATCGCGGCTACCGACAAGCGCGCGATCAACGCTTGGGTCGCGCGGCAGGCGGAGCGCCGTAACATTCCGGTGAACGTCGTAGACGATCACGAGTTGTCGAGCTTCATCGTGCCGGCGATCGTCGATCGCTCACCGGTCGTGGTGGCGGTCGGCAGCAGCGGCGACGCGCCGGTGCTGACGCGTCGTCTGCGCGAGCGGCTCGAGACATTTCTGCCGCAGCGGCTCGGCGCGCTCGCGAAGCTGGCCGGCAAGCTGCGGCCCACGATCAAGGCACGCATCGAGAGTCCGGCGCGCCGGCGCAAGTTCTGGGAAAACTTCTTCGACGGCACGCTGGCCGCCGACGTGCTCGCGGGCCGCAGTGTCGATGTTGAAGAGATCGCAAGCACACTCCGGGCTGGAGAGCAGGATCCAGGCGAAGTCGTGCTCGTCGGTGCTGGTCCCGGCGATCCGGGTCTGCTGACCCTGCGCGCTTTGCGAGCGCTGCAGAATGCAGACGTAATCCTGTACGACCGGCTCGTGTCGGCCGAGATTCTCGATCTAGCGCGGCGCGATGCCGAGCGCATCAACGTTGGTAAGACGGCTGGCGACGCACAAGTCTCGCAGGACGAGATCAACACGCTGCTCGTGCAACTCGCGCAGCAGGGCAAGCGAGTCTGCCGACTCAAAGGTGGCGATCCTTTCATTTTCGGCCGCGGCGGCGAGGAGCTCGAAGCGCTGGCAGCTGCTGGTGTGCGTTTCGAGGTCGTGCCGGGAGTTACAGCTGCAGCAGGTTGCGCGGCCTACGCGGGCATCCCGCTCACGCATCGCGATCACGCGCAGTCGCTGGTTTTCGTGACCGGCCACACCAAGGATGAAGCGGGCGATACCGTTGATTGGGATCACCTCGCACGCCCCGCGCAGACTGTCGTCTTCTACATGGGTCTCGGCCACCTCGAACGAATCGTTTCGCGTCTGCGCGCGCATGGGGCACCCGAGTCGCGCGCAGCGGCGATCGTTGAGCAGGGTACGCGTGCTGAGCAGCGCGTCGTGACCGGGACGCTCGCTGATCTGGCTCAGAAGGCACGGCAATCAGGCATTCAATCGCCGGCCCTGTTGATCGTGGGCGAAGTGACGCGCCTGCACGAAACGCTGCAGTGGTTCAACGCCGCCGCCAATCCAATATCGAAGCAAGTGAGGCTCACAGCATGAGCATCCGCAACGGGCTCGCCGACGCAATCGGCAATACACCGCTGATCCGGCTGAACCATTTCAGCGAGCTCACCGGCTGCGAAATCCTCGGCAAGGCCGAGTTCATGAATCCAGGCGGCTCGGTGAAGGACCGTGCCGCACGCGCCATCATCGACGACGCGGAACGCAGCGGACGCCTCCTGCCGGGCGGCACGGTCGTCGAAGGGACTGCAGGCAACACAGGTATCGGGCTTGCGCACATCTGTAACGTGCGCGGCTATCGGCTCGTCATCGTCATGCCGGACAACCAGTCGCCCGAGAAGTACCAGACGATCGAAACGCTCGGCGCCGAGGTGTTGCGCGTCAAGACGGTGCCGTACAGCGATCCGAACCACTATCAGAAAGTGGCGCGCCGGCTCGCGGAAGAAATTCCCGGCGCGATCTGGGCGAATCAATTCGACAACACCGCGAACCGCGACACGCACGAGCTCACGACCGGGCCGGAGATCTGGGAGCAGACCGACGGCCACATCGACGCGTTCGTGACTGCGACCGGTACGGGCGGCACGCTCGGCGGTGTGTCGCGCTTCCTGAAGCGGCAGACGAATCATCGCGGCCGCAAGCCGCTGGCGCTGCTCGCCGACCCGCAAGGCAGCTCGCTGTATCACTGGCTGCGCGACGGCGAGCTCAAGGCGACTGGGCCGGGCTCCATCACCGAAGGCATCGGCATCGGTCGCGTGACGGCGAATCTCGAAGGCGCGCCGCTCGACGACGCGCTGCACGTCACCGACGTCGAATGCGTGCGTACTGTCTATGAGCTGCTGCGCGAAGAAGGCCTGTTCCTCGGCAGCACCAGCGGCGTGAACGTCGCAGCGGCTCTGCAAGTCGCGCGGCGGCTCGGCCCCGGGCACACGATCGTGACGATTCTGTGCGACACCGGTGCGAAGTATCAGTCGCGTCTGTTCAATCGCAAATGGCTCGCGGAGAAGGGTCTGTTGGAAGCGGCCGGGCTGGATCAGCCGCTGGCACCCAATCTCGTTCCGCCGGTGCCTTTCACGGAGATGCCTCGTGTCGACGCACACCGACTCCGCGCTTAAGTTCGAGCGCCACCCGCTGCAGACCGACGTCGTCATCGTCGGCGCGGGTCCGTGCGGCCTGTTCCAGGTGTTCGAGCTGGGTCTGCTCGGCCTGAAGGCGCACGTCGTCGATTCGCTTAAAGCGGCCGGTGGTCAGTGCGTCGAGCTGTATCCGGACAAACCTATCTACGACATTCCTGCCGTGCCGGTGTGCACGGGGCAGGAGTTGACCGATCGCCTGCTCGAGCAGATCCGGCCGTTCGGCGCGGGCCTGCACCTCGGCCAGGAAGTTACCGAGGTCGCGCAGCAGGACGGCGGGCGTTTCCGCGTCGTGACGAGCGCCGGCACCGTGTTCGATGCGGGGGCCGTCGTGGTCGCGGGTGGCGTGGGTTCGTTCCAGCCACGCAAGCTCGACGTGCCCGGCGCGGCGGAGCTCGAAGGCAAGTACCTGCACTATCGCGTCAAGGATCCGCGTGCGTATGCGGACCAGGACGTCGTGATTCTCGGCGGCGGCGATTCCGCGCTCGACTGGGCGCTGACGCTGGTCGATCACGCGCGCAGCGTCGTGCTCGTGCATCGGCGTCCCGAGTTCCGCGGTGCGCCTGCATCGGTCGCAAAGCTCTACGCGCTGCGCGACGAGCATCGCGCCGACGTGCTGATCGGACAGCCCAAGGAAGTGAACGCTGTCGACGGCGTGCTGAAGTCGCTAAGCGTGCAGGGCGCGGACAGTGTCGTGCGTCGCGTGGAACTGGATCAGTTGCTGGTGTTCTTCGGCCTGCATCCGAAGCTCGGACCGATCGCGAACTGGGGCCTGCAGATCAACAAGCGTCAGCTCAGCGTCGACACCGAGAAGTTCCAGACCAACGTGCCGGGCATCTACGCGGTCGGCGATATCAATCATTACGCGGGCAAGAAGAAGCTGATCCTGTCGGGCTTCCACGAAGCGGCGCTCGCCGCGTTCGCGATCAAGGAATATCTGGAGCCCGGCAAGAAAGTGCATCTGCAGTACACGACGACGAGCCCGCTCATGCACAAGCGGCTGGGTGTCGAGTCGTCGGCAGAGCAGGCAGCGGAGCGCAAAGCGGCCAGCGGTTAGCTCTTGGTCAGCACCAGAAACACACCGCTGGCGCGCGCGATGCGCTCGCCGCCGACACTGAAGTACACGTTCGCAAACGCCATGCGCGCACCGACTTTCTGAATGTCGAGAGACGTCTCGACCCAGTCGCCGATCTGCGCGCCGCCGGCGAAGTCCACGCTCAGGTTCGCCGTCACCATGCTCGTCGGCGGAGTCGTCGAGGTCGCGAGCCCGTAGCCGAGCGCGATGTCTGCAACAGATGCGAGCACGCCGCCGTGCAGAGTGCCGCGCGCGTTCGTATGTTTCTCCTGCACGCGCATGCCAATCACCAGCGATACGCCCGAGCCGGCGCTGTACAACGGCCCGATCGTTTCGAGAAACGGACTCGTCCGGAAGATCGGCGCGAACCCCGCTGGAATATCGACGTGACTCATGGAAGGGCTTCCCTGTGGGTCAGGCTTTAGCGTGACAACCTCTTCGCACTCGCACCAATGCAATCTCGGCATCGCCGGCCATGCAGCGCGCGAATGGTGCTATCGTCGGCGCTCCCATGACCTCCAGAACCGAATTCGCGATCCTCGGCGCCGGCGCGATCGGCTCCATTCTCGGCGCGCACCTGGCGCGCGCGGGTCACTCCGTGACGATGCTGGTTCGCGAGCGGCGCGCCGCGCAGTTGCGCGACGGCCTGCGGATCAAGGGACTCGCGGAATTCACGACTCCTGTTGAAGTGCTCACCGACGCCTCTCAGCTACATGGCGCGGAGGTGCTCATCGTCGCGATGAAGACGCCGGGCACTGCAGAGGCCCTCGAGCCGCTGCGCAACGCCGACATCGGCACGGCTTTCTCGATTCAAAACGGCATGTGGAAGAACGAGGCGCTCGCGAATGCCTTCGGCGCCGGCCGCGTGCTCGGGTGCCTGGCGAACACCAGCGGCGAGCTCTTGCCATCCGGCGAGGCGCTGTTCACGCGCAACGTGAATATCTACATCGGCGAGTTGCCGGCGGGTTCGAGCGCACGCTCCGAAGGCATTGCGAGAACGATCGATGCAGCGGGCGTACGCGCCACGTCGGTGCCCGACGTGCTGGCTCGCGAATGGACGAAGTTCGTGGCTTGGGCCGCGCTGATGCTGATGTCGATTACGACCCGTACGACGACCTGGCGCTATCTCACGGACCCCGACTGCGCGCTCGTGATGGTACGCCTGGTACGAGAAGTCGCCGGCATCGCCCGGGCCGCCGGCGTGACGCTCACGAATGAGGACACCTTGCTGCCGTTGCAGGGCATCTTGAGCGGCTCGGAAGACGCCGGCGTACAAGCCGTGATGCAAGCCGGCCGCGATTTCCAGCGCAACGCGCCCAATCATCGCCTGTCGTCGCTGCAGGATCTGGAGGCCGGCCGGAGGCTGGAAATCGAGGGAACGCTGGGCTATGCCGTGCGTCAGGCACGACAGTTGCACCAGCCCGTGCCCTTGCTCGATTCGCTCTACCACCTCGCCGTTGCAATCGATCGGACGCGCGCCGCCGGGGGCTGACAGGCAAAAGTCACGCTTGCGGACCGGCCGGCCCAATGCTCTGATGACCGTCCCTTCAAGCATCCCGCAAGCTCCCAGGAAACGCTTATGGAAGCCCGCCGCGCCCCGCAGCCGTCCTATCCTTTTCAGTTGTCGCTGCGCGTCCGGCATCCGTCGATCGACCCCGCAGCGATCTCGCGGGAGCTGCAGATGGAGCCCGAGCATTCGTTCCGCGCCGGCGAGCCGCGCGACCCGAGCCGCAGTCTCGCGGTGGCACCGGTCCACGTCGACAGCTACTGGCTGGCGACGCTCGACCTGGAGAAGCTGCTGGTCGGCACACCCGAGACCGCGCTCGTGCACGAGATCACGCGACACACTCAGACCATTGCCACCTCGCTCGAACCAGCGCTGACCATCCTGACCGCAAGCGTCCTGCGAAGGCATGCGGAATTCTTTCGGCGCATCCAGTCCGAAGGCGGCGAGGTGCGGCTGATCGTCGCGATCTCGGCCCGCAAGACGCGCGGCTTCACCCTGACACCGCACTTGAGCAGGGCTCTGAGCGAGCTGCGTATTCCCGTCGACTTCGAGCTGGGCCACCGATGACTCGCAGCCGTTCCCTGGCATTGCTTGCGCTGACATTGCTCGCAGGCTGTCAGCTGACGCCGCCTGCGCCGGTCGCGCCTTCGCTGCAACTGATGGAATCGCAACCCTTGGTACTCGCACCGGGCTGCGATGCCAGCGGTAGCGTGATGGTCGAGTTCATCGTGCGCATGGATGGCAGCACCGATGAGCTGAAGCTCTCGCCGGCGCCCGAGTGCGTGCGCGAGGCGCTCACTGCGTGGGTGAGCTCGTTCCGGTATTTGCCGCCCGCTGCGGACATTCCGACAGGAGTCGAGTGGCTGATGGTGTCCGCGCGTCGCGGCTCTTGACCGCACTGCAGTACCTCGCGAACCCAGCGCAACCCCCGTCGCTCCGCCAGCGTCCAACGGCGGATGAAAAAGAAAATTCTGCTGGGACTGGCGGCGCTCGTCGTAGTCGTCGGTGTCGCGGTCTACGTCGCAACACGGCCTGAGCCTCCGGACACCAGATTCACTGGCGCGTACGCGCTCGCCGACGGCACGCTCATATTCGTCACTCCACGCGAGGGCAAGATCCTGCGCTATCGCCTGATGAATGGCGAAAGCGCGGTGCTTTGGCCGACGGGCGACGGCGAGTACGAGGGCGGGCCTGGCTGGGAGCAGCGCGAGCCGGTCATCAATCAGGTCAAGTTCGATCGCGCCGGCGCCGGCCGACCCGGTTTCGACTGGCGGCGCGCCGACGACAAAGTCGTGCATGCGCGGCACGTCGATCTGCGCGAGCGCACGTCGATGTTCCCGAGCGGCGAGCTGCAGCTGCGCGGCAAACTGGTGCTACCCGACGCCGCGACGTACGGTCCTGGCCCGTACCCCACCGTCGTGATCGTGCATGGCTCGGAGTCATACAGCGCGGTCGACTATTACTACGAGCCGTATCTCTATGCGGCAAACGGCTTCGCGGCGCTGGCCTTCGACAAGCGCGGCACGGGCGAGTCGCAGGGCAAGTATCTGCAGAATTTTCACGTCCTCTCGGACGACGTCGTCGCAGCTGTGCGGTGGCTGCGCGCGCAGTCCGGGATCGACGGCAAGCGGATTCATCTGGCCGGTTTCAGCCAGGGCGGCTGGATCGCGCCGCTCGCGGCATTGAAGGACGGCAACATCGCGAGCGTGCTGGTCGGTTACGGCGTCATGGTGCCGGTGACCGGCGAGGATCGCTGGGGTTATTTCTATGCGCTTCAGCAGAAAGGCTTCGGCGGGGACGCCGTCGCTGCGGCGGATCGCATCAATGCAGTGATCGCGGACATTTTCGATCGCCACCAGAATCGCTGGAGCGAGCTCGGCAGCATGCTCGATGCAGCACGCCCGCAGCCGTGGTTCGAAGGTGTGCGCGGCAGCGACTCGATGCTGGGCGTCGTCGCCGACACCAAGATGCCTCTTTGGGCGGCGCGCATCTATCTCTGGTGGCGTACGCGCTCGCAGGGAGACACGCCGTTCATCGATCGTCTCTACGATCCCGTGCAGACGATGCAGAAGCTGCCGACGCCGAGTCTGTGGCTGCTCGGCGGCGAGGATTCCAGCGCGCCGACGCCCTGGACGCTGCGCGAGCTGGAGAAGCTGCAGGCCGAAGGCCGGCCCGTGCAGGTGCGCGTCTTTCCCGACGCCGATCACGGCATCATCAGGTTCGTGCAGCAGGAGAACGGCGAGCGACGCTATACCGGTCTCGAGCCCGACTACTATCCGGCGCAGATTGCGTGGCTGCGCGAGCACAGCGGTTCCTGATCTCTTTGTAATGGGTCGGCCACGAAAAATACGCTAGGCTGCGCGGGTCAACACGACCCCGCGCCTATGACAAGAACACCCGACGCGACCGCTTTCGAACACCTTCTTTCCCAACGCTTGACGCGACGGCGAGTGCTCGCCGCCGGCGCGACGCTCGCGCCCCTTGCCGTCGCGGGCAGTGGGTTGCTCGGCGCGTGCACGTCGCTGCGGCCGACGAGTGCGCTTTCGTTCAAGCCGATCCAGGGCACGCAGGCCGACGATGTCGTGCTGCCGCCGGGTTATCGATACGACCTGCTCGTGCGTTGGGGCGAAAGCCTGTGGACGTCGACTCCCGATCTGGACGCGTCCCGGCTTGCCGATGGTGTGCTGCTCGAACCCGGCGCTGCCGAACGGCAGCAGCGCCAGTTCGGCACGAACTGCGACGCGATTCATTTCTTCCCGCTCGATGCGCGCGGCGAACGCGGCATCCTCTGCGTCAACAACGAATACACCGTCGACGAGCTGATGTTTCCGCAGCATCTCGGCATCGCCGGCGCATTGCTTGGCCGCGGCCGCGAGTTCGTCAGCAAGCATCCGCAGGCTGTCGACGTCGCCAAGGCGGCGCAAGGTGTGTCGGTCATCGAGATCGCGCGCGTCGGCGGGCGTTGGCAGCTGGTGAAGGACTCGCGCTACAACCGGCGCATCACTGCACAGACGCCGATCGACATCGGCGGCCCCGCGCGAGGCGCGGCATTGCTGCGCACGCAGGCGGATCCAGATGGAGTCCGCGCGCTCGGTACCTTCGGCAACTGCGCCGGCGGCGAGACGCCGTGGGGCACCTACCTGACTGCGGAAGAAAACATCCAGGACTACTTCGGCAATCTCGACCAGCTCAAGACGCGCAGCGACGTCGATCCTTACATCGTCGAGTCCCATCGCCGCTGGCGCATGTGGAAGGTGAATTCGCTGTATGCGTGGGAAGCCGCGGATGCGCGCTTCGATTTGCCGCGCACGCCCACCGAGCCCTTCCGCTTCGGCTGGATCGTCGAGATCGATCCGCGCGATCCGACGCGCCCGCCTGTGAAACGCACGGCGCTCGGGCGTTGCGCGCACGAAGGAGCGAGTCCGTTCATCGCGCACAACGGCCGCGTGGCCGTGTACATGGGCGACGACGACAAGTTCGAATACATCTACAAGTTCGTTTCCGATGCTCGTTTCGATCCGAAGAACCCGGCCGCGAACCGCGACCTGCTCGATCGCGGCACCTTGTACGCCGCGCGGCTGGATGCGAGCGGCCGCGGCGAATGGCTGCCGCTGGTGTTCGATCCGAAAGGTCCGCTGAATGCGGCGGCAGGTTTTCGCGATCAGGCAGAGGTGTTGATCAAGACGCGCGCCGCCGCGAGCGTACTGGGCGCGACGCCGATGGATCGAACCGAAGACGTGGAAGCGAACCCTGTCTCCGGGCGCATCTATGTGGCCTGCACGCGCAACGAGCAGCGCACTGCTGCCGCTGCTCACCTCATGTATGCGGGCCGCGAGATCGAGTCCGGCCCCGATCGCGCGAATCCGCGCGGCGCGAATCCCTTCGGCCACATCATCGAGATTCGCGAGGCGGGCGACGATCACACCGCGCGCGAGTTTTCCTGGGAAGTGTTCCTGCTCGGCGGCGACCCGGCCGGCGGGCGCCTGATCACCGATCTCACGCAGGTCCGCCAGGACAGTGCGTACTACGCCGGCTACGCACACGCCGACGAGCTGAGCCCGATCGGCTCACCCGACAACATCGGCTTCGACCGCAACGGCAACCTGTGGATCGTCACGGACGGTCTGCAGCCTCGTGGGGCGAACGACGGCTGTTACGCGTGTCCGACCGAGGGTCCGCAACGCGGCCGCTTGCAGCAGTTCATGAGCGGCCCGGTCGGCGCGGAAATCTGCGGCTGCCAGTTCTCGCCGGATTGCGAGACGCTGTTCCTGAGCATCCAGCATCCGGGCGAAGGTGGCAGCGTCGTCGAGCCGCGCAGCCACTGGCCCGACGGGCCCGGCACCCAGCCGCGCCCGAGCGTGATTGCGATCACGCGCGAAGGCGGAGGAACGGTCGGCAGTTGAGCTACAGGACCTTGCCCGGATTCATGATGCCGTTCGGGTCGACGGCTTGCTTGATCGAGCGCATCAGCTCCAGGGCAACCGGATTTTTGTAGCGGAGCAACTCTGCGCGCTTGAGCTGACCGATGCCGTGCTCGGCGCTGAAGCTGCCGCCGTAGCGCGCGACGAGATCGTGCACGGCGCGATTCACCTGCGGCGCAAGCCGCAGGAATTCCTGGTTGTTCGCGCCGCGCGGCGGGCTCAGGTTGAAATGCAGGTTGCCGTCGCCGAGGTGGCCGTACGAAACGAGCCGCGCGCCCGGTACCAATTGTGCGACCAGCTCGCCGCCCTCGACGATGAAGCGCGGCAGCTCGCTCGTCGTCACCGAGATGTCGTGCTTGATGCTCGCGCCTTCGCGACTCTGAGCTTCCGGGATCGTCTCGCGCAGGCGCCAGAACATTTCGCGTTGCGCTTCGCTCGCGGCCAGCGCTGCATCCGTGATCTCACCGGCTTCCATCGCGGCGGCCAGCTCCGCTTCGATACTCTCGCGTGCAGCCGCGGCGCCACGGCCCATGCCGATTTCCAGCAGGACATACCACGGGTGGGGGCGGTCGAGAGGATCGCTCGTCGACGGAATGTGCTGCAGCACCAGGTCGAGTGCGACGCGCGGCACGAGCTCGAACGTCGAGACAGCATCGCTTGTGAATGCGCGCAATCGCGACAGCAACGTTACCGCTGCGTGCGGCTCGGGCACGCCGACGAATGCGGTCAGCGCCGACGCAGGGCGCGAGAAGAGTTTGCATGCGGCGGCCGTGATGATGCCCAACGTGCCTTCCGCGCCGATGAACAGATCGCGCAGGTCGTAGCCGGTGTTGTCCTTGCGCAGCGGCTTCAGGCCATCGAGCACCCGTCCATCGGGCAGCACGACTTCGAGGCCGAGCACGAGGTCGCGCATCATCCCGTAACGCAGGACCGCAGTGCCGCCGGCATTCGTCGACAGGTTGCCGCCGAGCTGACAGGAGCCTTCCGAGCCAAGGCTCATCGGGAACAGTCGATCGACCGATGCGGCCGCCGCCTGGATCTCGGCGAGCACGCATCCGGCTTCGGCGATCATCGTGTAGTTCGCGGGATCGAGCGTACGGACGCGTCGCATACGTGCGAGCGAGAGCACGATCTGCGAGCCGTCGTTGCTCGGCGTCGCGCCGCCGCAGTAGCTGGTGTTGCCGCCGACCGGCACGACGCCGATGCGCGCCTCGTTGCACAGCTTCATGATCGCGGCGACTTGCTCGGTCGAGTCCGGGCGCAGCACCAGTGCGGTGGCGCCGTGATAGAGCTTGCGATGGTCGACGAGAAACGGCTCGACATCGCTCGGTCGATCGAGATAGCCGTGCGCTCCGACGATCGCGCGCAGTCGCTCCAATGTTGCGGCGTCGATACTCATTGCGACAACGACCAGTTCGCCGGTTGTGAGGCAAGCGCTTCGAGAAGCGCGCCGTCGACCAGCTGACCGGCGCTGACCTTGTGGTCGCGCAGAATGCACACGAAGCGCTGGTCGCTGTCCGCCGCGCCAGTCTGCACGACGCCGCCGATCAGGTGCTCATTGCCGGCCGTGGTGTCGACGGTCACCTTGAAGACCGAGCGCAGCGGCAAGCGGCGCCCGTCGAGCAGGAACTTCTGACAGAACAGTTGCGGGCAGAGCTGCCGGGCCTGCTCCGATTCGATCGGTTCGCAACCCTTCACGATGATCGCCTTGGTTGAGCGCAGCAGCTCCGGCTCATGCAGCGTGTCGAGCAGCGAGAACAGCCCCCACAGGGCTATGCCCGATACAACCGCGAAGATGACGAGGCGCAGCGACAGCACCTCGTAAGGATGTCACATCGCGCGCAGCGCGGCGATGCGTTCCTCGAGCGGCGGGTGAGTCATGAACAACCGCTTCAGGCCCTGGCCGAGCCCGCCGCTGATGCCGAACGCGGCCATCTGGTCCGGCAGCGGCTGCGGATGCTGCTGACGCAGGCGCTCCAGCGCAGCGATCATCGGCTCGCGTCCTTCCAGCTTGGCGCCACCCGCATCGGCGCGGAACTCGCGCTGCCGCGAGAACCACATGACGATCATGCTCGCGAGAATGCCGAGCACCAGCTGGGCGACGATGACGCTGATGAGGAACGCCGGACCGTGCCCGCGCTCGGTCTTGAACACGACGCGATCGATCACGTAGCCGATCACGCGCGACAGGAAGATGACGAACGTGTTCACCACGCCCTGGATCAACGTCAGCGTCACCATGTCGCCGTTTGCGACGTGACTGATCTCATGGCCGACCACGGCTTCCGCTTCGCGCCGCGACATGCCGCGCAGCAAGCCGGAGCTGACCGCGACCAGGGCATTGTTCTTGCGCGGACCGGTCGCGAAGGCGTTCATGTCAGGCGCATCGAAGATGCCGACTTCCGGCATGCCGATGCCGGCGGCCGCGGCCTGGCGACGCACCGTTTCGACGAGCCACGTCTCCGCCGCATCGCGCGGTTGCTCGATGACGCGCACGCCCATCGTGCGCTTGGCGATGAACTTGGACATCGCCAGCGAGATCAGCGAGCCGCTGAAGCCGAGCACGGCGGAGAAAATCAGCAGGGCATTGAGGTCGAGCCCGCCGCGCTCGTCGAGGATGCGATCGACGCCGAGCAGGCGCAAGGTGACGCTGAGAACCAGCAGAACTGCCACGTTGGTGGCGACGAGAAGAAGGGTGCGTTTCATCCAGATCTCACAGGTGCCCAGGTGTTGCAGGGCATATGAGGTCCGACTGTGCGGGATTCAATAGGTTTCAACAGGCCGCGCGCCGGCTGCGCGACGACACCCGGTCAGGCGTCGTCCCGGTCGCTGTAATCGTCGTCGAGGTCCTCGTCGTCGTCGTCGTCCCAGTCGTCGTCGTCTTCGTCCTCGTCCCAGTCGTCCTCGTCGAGGTCCTCGTCGTCCTCTTCCTCGTCCTCTTCCTCGTCATCGCTCGCCCAGCCTTCCGGCTCCTCGGCGCGCTCCAGGTCGAGCTCGTGCCAGGTATCGAGGTCGATCTCCTCGATGTCGCCGTTCTCGTACTGAACCTCGATGATCTCTTCGTCCGGATCGACCGACAGCACCCGGAAGATCTCGTTCTCTTCGAGATCCTCATACCACTGTCCCTGAACCGGGTCGTAGTCTCTGGCCACGCAAACACCTCAAGAGCGCCAGGTAAGCGGTGAGCAACTGGCCGCGGAATATTAGGGGCATTCGCCGTGACTGCCAAGCGTGGAGCACCCACCGCCCCCCGCGTCCGCAATCCCTGGACTGTCGGTGCTTTTCAGCTGCAAAGCGCACGAGGTTGAGGTAATAGTGGCACGAGCCATGAATCTTGCTACGCACCCATCGTCTGCTCTGCCGCTGCTGCGCGCGCGCCGCGTCGTGGTCAAAGTCGGCTCGGCGCTGCTGGTGGATGCGGAGGAGGCTGTCCCGAACCGCGCCTGGCTGGAGACGCTGGCGGCGGACGTGGCAGCGCTTCGTGCTCGCGGGCAGGAGGTGCTGCTGGTGTCGTCGGGCGCCATTGCACTCGGGCGTCGGCAACTCGGGCTGTCGTCGGCGCGGCTCAAGCTCGAAGAGAAGCAGGCCGCGGCGGCCGTGGGCCAGATCCGCCTGGCGCACGCCTGGAAGGACGCGTTGGAGCTGCATCGGCTCAATGTCGCGCAGATCCTGCTGACGTTTGGCGACACCGAGGAGCGTCGGCGGTATTTGAACGCTCGCAACACATTGAGCACCCTGCTGCGCCTCGGCGCGATTCCGGTCATCAACGAGAACGACACGGTAGCGACCGCGGAGATCCGCTACGGCGACAACGATCGGCTGGCGGCACGGGTCGCGCAGATGATCAGCGCGGATTGCCTGGTGTTGCTGTCGGACGTCGACGGTCTGTACAGCGCCGACCCCAGGCGCGATCCGGCCGCGCGCTTCATCCCAGATGTGCATTCGATCAACCTCGAGATCGAACGCATGGCCGGCGGCACTTCGTCGGCGGTCGGTTCCGGCGGCATGGCAACCAAGGTCGCCGCCGCAAAGATCGCAATTGCTGCCGGCTGCCACATGGCTGTAGCGCTCGGCCGCGAGTTGCATCCGCTCCGCCGCATCCAGCAGGGCGAGCGCTGCACGTGGTTTCACCCTTCCGTCACGCCCGCCACGGTTCGCAAGCAATGGATTGCCGGTGCCCTCAAGCCGGCGGGCGAGCTGCATGTCGACGAAGGTGCAGCTGCGGCATTGGGCCGCGGCAAGAGCTTGTTACCGGCGGGTGTGACCAAGGTCATCGGGCGCTTCAAGCGCGGCGACGCTTTGATCGTGCGTGCACCGAGCGGCAAAGAGATTGCGCGCGGCCTGTCCGCGTATTCGAGCCTCGATGCCGAACGGCTACGGGGGCGTCACTCCAGCGAGTTCGAAGCGCTGCTCGGCTTCCACGGCCGCGACGAGCTCATCCATCGGGATGACCTCGTGATTACGGGTTAGCGACGGTTCACCGGAATGTCGAAATAACGCGACGCCGGCGGATCGCTCGCCGGGTACGTGTCGTTGAGCTGCTTATCGATCGCCGGCTCGCTTCGCGCGCGCGGGTGCTTCAGACGCCAGCGCCGGGCGATGCCTCGGTATGCCGGCGCCGCGATCAGAACAGCCGCGCTCAGCAGCGCGACGGTCTCCAATACATCGAAAGTCGTACGGCGCGCTTCGGTACGTGAGCTGGGCATGAGATCTCCTTCTGGCGGGCCCCCAGGAGACGCTTGCGGCGCGAGCCCGGTTCCGCCGATGTCCTACACCTTTGGCGGCACGATCGGGTGCGAGCTCGACAAGCCGCCGTCGACCGGGAAGGCCTGACCATTGACGTACGAGGCGTCGTCGGAGGCGAGGAACAGGGCCATCTGCGCAATCTCGACCGGCGCGCCGGCGCGGCGCAGCGGATTGAGCTGACCGATCTTGTGATCGGTGCCGCGCGCGCGTGCATGATCGAATATCGGCCGCGTCATGCCAGTCTCGATCAGGCCAGGGCAGATGGCATTGATGCGTACGCCGCTGCCGCTCAATTGATACGCCGTGGTTTGCACCAGGCTGACGACGCCGGCTTTGCTGGAACTGTACGGCGAGCCGCCGGCTCCCGATCGCAGGCCGGCAACCGACGCCGTGCAGATGATCGAGCCGCGCTTGCGCGGCGTCATCACGCGTGCGGAGTGCTTCACTGCGAGGAACGTGCCGATCAGATTGATCTTGAGGATCTCGGCCCAGTGCTCCGGCGTCTGCTCCTGCAGCGGCACCATGCCGCCGCTCACGCCAGCGTTGGCGTAGCAAACGTCCAGAGCACCGAACTCCTTCACTGCCGCGTCGATCGCTGCAGCGATGGCCGATTCCTCGGAGGAATCCTTGACGAAGGCCAGCGCCTTGCCGCCGCTCTGCCGGATCGCTGCGGCCGTGTCTTCGACGGCCGGCGCACGATCGAGCACGACGACATTCGCGCCCTCCTGCGCAAACAGGATGGAGGTGGCGCGGCCGATGCCGCTGGCGGCGCCGGTGACGAGAGCGGTCTTGCCTGCGAGTCTGGTCATAGGGCTGGAAGAGTAGCGCAAAACCTGTGGACTGGACCTGTAGGTCGGGCTTCAGCCCGACAATTCCAAACATCCAATTCCGACCAACGGGACTGAGCGACTGTTTCGGACCTTCCCTGCAACCCCGATAATGCCGCTCCTATGTCTCCCGACCTGATGCTCCAACAAGACTTCGGCCTCATCGCCGAGCTGATTCACGGCTACGCGCTCGAGCGGCCGCACCATCCCGCATTGATCCATGACGAGCGCGTGCTGAGCTACGGCGCGCTCGATCAACTGATGGATCGAGTTGCCGCGTCACTGCAGCGAGACGGCGTGCAGTTGGGCGACGTCATTTCAATCTGCGCCGCGTCGTGCGTGGAATACGGCGCAATCTTTCTCGGTGCGCTGCGTACCGGCGTCGCTGTCGCACCGCTCGCACCCTCATCGACGCCCGCAGCGTTGGCGACAATGCTCGGGGACTGCGGCGCGAAGCTGCTGTTTCTCGACGACACGATCGCCACTGCGCTCGAAGGGCAGGCACTGCCCGCGACGCTGCGGCGGGTTCCGATCTCGATGGGCGATTGGCTCGCGCCGCAGGACGCGAAGCCGCGGCCGGTGCAGATCGACCCCAGTGCGGCGTTCAACATCATCTACTCCTCGGGCACGACCGGGACGCCGAAGGGCATCGTGCAATCGCATCGCATGCGTTGGGCGCACGTGCATCGTGCGGCGCTGGCGCGCTACGACCGCACCGCTGTCACGATCTGCTCGACTCCGTTGTATTCGAACACGACGCTCGTGAGTTTCTTTCCGACGCTGGCGATGGGCGGCACCGTCGTGCTGATGGCGAAGTTCGATGCCCTGAAATTCCTGCAGCTGGCACAGCGGCACGGAGCGACGCACGCGATGCTCGTGCCCGTGCAGTACCAGCGCATCATGGATCTGCCGGACTTCGACCGCTTCGACCTGCAGAGCTTCCGCATGAAGTTCTGCACCAGCGCGCCGTTCGCGGCGGTACTCAAGGCGGATATTCTCAAGCGCTGGCCGGGCGGCCTGACCGAGTACTACGGCATGACCGAGGGCGGCGGCAGCTGCATCCTCCATGCGCACGAATTCCCGGACAAGCTGCACACGGTCGGTCAGCCCGCGCCCGGCCACGAGATCCGCCTGATCGACGAGCAAGGCCGCGAGGTGCCGCGCGGCGAGGTCGGCGAGATCGTCGGCCGCTCGCCGGCTTCGATGATGAACGGCTATTTCAATCAGCCGGGCAAGACCGCGGAAGCCGAGTGGCGCGACAGCGAAGGCAATCGCTATATCCGCACCGGCGACGTCGGCCGCTTCGACGAGCAGGGCTTCCTCACGCTGATGGACCGTCGCAAGGACATGATCATCTCCGGCGGATTCAACATCTATCCGAGCGACCTGGAGAGCGTGCTGATCGAGCACGAGGCGATCAAGGAAGTGGCAGTGGTCGGAGTGGCCTCGCGGCAGTGGGGCGAAACGCCGGTCGCGTTCGTCGTGCTCAAGCCCGGGCGTACCGCTGCCGCGGAGGAGATCCGCACGTGGGCGAACGAGCGGCTCGGCAAGACGCAGCGTCTCGCATCCGTCGAGATACGCGAGACGCTGCCGCGAAGCGCGATCGGCAAGGTGCTGAAGCGCGAGCTGCGCGATCAATACGCTCAGGCGGCCAGCTCTTCCTGACGCAGCGTGCGCATCGCACGGTAGTAGTGGAACGTCGACCACGCGAACGTGAAGACGATGATGCATAGCGCGTAGCGCAGACCGTCCGCGCTCGCCTGCGCCGCCGGCATGCCGGCCTCCAGCAGATTGTTGCCGATCGTGTGGCTGATGAAGCCTGTCAACAGCGGACCAACGCCGATCCCGATGAAATTGAGCACCAGGAACAGCACTGCAGTGGCGAGCGCCCGCTCCCGTGGCGTGACCAGGCGATAGGTCGCCGAGATCGACGGCGCCAGGTACATCGTGCCGAAGCAGACGTAAAGGAACAGGCAGATCAGCACCAGCGGCGTGTGCGACAGCGCGAACGCCGCCGCCGCGAACGGCAGCGAGATGAGGTTGGAGATCGCCGGCACCTTGAGCATGTAGCGCGAGTCGCCGTGACGCTGCGTCAACTTGTCGGCGTACGTGCCGCCGACGTACGTGCCGAGCAAGCCGCCGAAGCCGACCAGGAATGCGAGCCACACGCCCGCCTGGGCGACCGTGAAGCCGTGCGAGCGAATCAGGTACGAGTTGTAGAACGCGCTGACGCCGTAGCTCACGAACGCATGCAAGCCCGCGGCAAAAGCGAGATGCCGGAAGCTGCTCTTTGCGCCGAGCGAGCGGACCACGGTCGCCATCGGCGGAGCGTCCTTCACCGTGTGCGCGCCGCCTTCCGAAAAGCCGCGTGGCGGCTCGCGCACGCTCAGTTTCAGCACGAGCGCCAGCGCAACGCCGGGCAGGCCGACGATGAGGAACGCAGCGCGCCAGCCGTACATCTGCGCTACGACGCCGCCCATCATGAGTCCGATGAAGGTGCCGCCGTACACGCCCATCGCGTAGATCGACAACGCCCTGCTGCGTCGCTTCGGCTCGAAGTAGTCGCTGATCAGCGAAAGGGCAGGCGGGCTGCAGCCCGACTCGCCGATGCCGACCACGACGCGGGCCAGGAACAGCTGCCAGAAATTCCGTACGAATCCGGTCACCGCGGTCGCCGTGCTCCAGACCAGCAACGACAGCGCGATGATGTTGACGCGATTGCCCTTGTCCGCCCAGCGCGCGATCGGAATGCCGAACGTCGTATAGAACAGCGCGAATGCCGTGCCGCTGAGCGCGCCGAGCTGCCAGTCGTGCAGCCCGAACTCGTGCTTGATCGGCTCGATCAGCGTGGTGAGGATCTGGCGGTCGACGAAGTTGAAGACGTAGACGACGAACAGAAACCACACGACGTAGTAGCGATAGCGCTCGCTCGCGCGGAATTCCTCGGGCTGCGCCGCAGCCGCGGATTTCAGCTGGCCCGTCTCGACAGCCATCCGACCCCCGATGCGTTTCTTTGTGGCCGGACTGTGCGTGGGCGGCGCGGTATCGTCAGTGACATTTGCAATTCTTTACTGCGCGGCGCTCGCCGTTAGAATGCTGGCATGCAGGACGAGTCCACCTCATCTCAGGACGTCGCCGCCCTCATGGATTCATTGGGGCGTGCAGCCGTGGGCGCAGCCCGCGCGCTGGCGCGGGCAAATACTGCGACCAAGAACGCCGCGCTAGGCGCAGCGGCCGCGGAGATTCGCAAGCAGCGCACCGCGATTCTGGAAGCGAATCGCAGCGATCTGCAGGCGGCGCGGCAGCACGCGCTTTCCGACGCGATGCTGGATCGCCTGGCGCTGGACGAAAAGCGGGTCGAGGCGATGGCGACCGGCGTCGAAGAAGTTGCGGCGTTGGCCGATCCCATCGGTGTCGTCATCGCCGCATGGACGCGCCCCAATGGCTTGCGCATCGAGCGCGTGCGCGTGCCGCTCGGTGTGATCGGCATCGTCTACGAGAGCCGGCCGAATGTCACCGCCGATGCCGGCGCGCTGTGCTTGAAATCGGGCAACGCAGTGATCCTGCGCGGCGGCTCCGAAAGCGCGAATTCGAGTCGCGCCATTCATGCATGCCTCGCTGCCGGACTGCGCGCCGCCGGGCTGCCCGAGACCGCGATTCAGATCGTGCCGACCACGGATCGAGCGGCCGTGGGCCACATGCTCTCGGGCATGACCGACTTCATCGACGTTGTCGTGCCGCGCGGCGGGCGCAGTCTCGTGGAGCGCGTGCAGAAGGAAGCTCGCGTGCCGGTGATCGGCCACCTCGAAGGCAACTGCCACGTCTACGTCGACCGCGACGCCGAACCGGGAATGGCGCGAGAGATCGTGCTCAACGCAAAACTGCGGCGGACTGGCGTATGCGGCGCGGCCGAGACCGTGTTGTTCGATCGCGGCTGGTCCGGCGCCGAATCGATCGTGCGCGCGCTGTTGGATGCCGGCTGCGAGGTGCGCGGCGACGAGGCACTGCAGCGCCTTGATAAGCGGGTCACAGTCGCGACCGAGCAGGACTGGTACACGGAATACCTGGACAGGATCATCGCGGCCAAGGTCGTCGATGGGGTCGACGCCGCCGTCGAGCACATCGGGCGCTACGGCTCGGCGCACACCGAATCGATCGTCACGCGCAATCAGGCGACGGCGGACCGGTTCCTGGCGAACGTCGACAGCGCAATCGTTCTACACAATGCGTCCACGCAGTTCGCCGACGGCGGCGAGTTCGGCATGGGCGCCGAGATCGGGATCTCGACCGACAAGTTCCATGCACGCGGGCCGGTCGGGGTCGAGCAGTTGACCAGTTACAAATATGTCGTGCGAGGCTCGGGACAGGTGCGGCCGTGAGTTGTTTGCGTGGAATCGTCGTTCTCTTCCTGGCGCTGACGGGCGCCGCTCATGCTGCACAAGACATCGATGCGGCAGCTCTGGCTGCTGCGCTCGACAAGGCGCGCAGCGAACACGTCGATGCGCTCGCGCCGACCAACTTCGCGGCGGCTGTCGAATCTCAGCAAGCGGCGGTGAAAGATGCTGCCAAAGGCCGCAATGCCGACAAGGTGCGTGCGCGAGTGCAGGAAGGTGACGCGGCGCTGCGTCGTGCGACGACGGCCGCCGCGGCCGCGCGACAGTTGCTCGGCTCGGTGATCAAGGCGCGTGAAGACGCGCTCGCTGCGGAGGCGCCGAAGTTCGCGGGACAGTCCTGGCAGAAGGCAGACGAGCGCTTCCGCGAAGCCATGAAGGAGAACGAGAAGAACGACACCAAAAATGCCCAGCGACGCGCGGCTGAAGCCGAGGTGTTGCTGCGTGAAGCAGAGCTGATCGCAATCAAAGGCGGCATCCTCGACGAGGCGCGCGCGCTGATAGCGCAGGCCGAGGAAGCCAAGGTGGGGAAGCTCGCGCCTCGCAGTCTGCAGGCCGCCAAGCGCTATCTCGCCCAGGCGGATCAGGAGCTCCAGCGCAATCGCTATGAGGTGAGCGAGCCGCGCAAGCTCGCCGCACAGGCGCGTTACGAAGCGCGGCACGCGACTTACCTGGCGCAGCTGATCGAGCGTGTGTTGAAAGAAGAAGGCGACGATCAGGCCGGCGTCGAAGGGCTGATTCTTTCCTGGGAAGAGCCGTTGAAGAAGATCGCCACGGAAATGGAGCTGTCGGCGCAGTTCGACAAGGGCATGCAGGCGCCGATGCAGGAGATCACCGAGCACGCGAGCCAGCAGGCGCAGGAAGGGGGGCGACTGAAGCAGGAACTGGCGGATCGCGATGACCAGCTCGCGAGCCTGAGCACGCAGCTGAAAAAATTGGAGTCGCGGCTCGGCGGAGTTTCGGAAGAGCGCGTGGCATTGCAACGGCGCGTCGATGTCCAGGAGCGCATGCGCTCGAGCGTGGCTGCACTGGAAGCTTCGTTTACCCCGGACGAGGCGCGTGTGGTCCGGCAGGGCGATGATGTCGTGCTGTCGCTGCTCGGAATCAAGTTTCCCTCGGGCCGCAGCACGATCGACGCGGGCAGCGCGGCGCTCATGAAAAAAGTACAGCAGGGACTCGCGTTGTTTCCCGGAGCCTCGATCTCCGTCGAAGGCCACACCGATGCCAACGGCAGCGATTCGACCAATCTGATCCTGTCGCAGGACCGTGCCGACGCCGTGCGCCAGTATCTGGTGAGCAATTTCCGGTACGACCCCGAGAAAATCAGCTCCGTCGGCTATGGCGAGGCGCGTCCCGTCGCCACCAATGAGACCGCAGCGGGTCGCGCGCGCAACCGGAGAATCGACCTGGTGATTCATCCCGAGCAACGCTGACGTTGCACTTGCAACGGCGGGCGAGCGGGCGGACGATGTCAGCCGTCAGGTCCCCTGCAGGGAAGAGGGTCGCCGTCATGCGCATTCACGTCCTCGCTGCCGCTACGCTACTCGCGGTCTCGTCCAGCCTTCATCCAGCAACCGATGACCCATTCGTCGTGCACGAGTGGGGAACATTCACCACAGCGCAGGGCTCGGATGCCGAGCAGATCGCCTGGGCGCCGCCGTTCAGCGTCGATCTGCCGGAATTCGTCTACAGCGGCAACGGCAACCTCGGCGGTTTTCGGGACGCGACGCAAACATGGCGGGGCAAAGACGTGGTCGCACCGGTGCGCATGGAGACGCCGGTCATCTATTTCTATTCGCAGCAGGAGCGTGTCGCGGACGTGCGCGTGCTGTTCAACGGCGGCAACATCAGCGAGTGGTATCCGCAAGCGACGGACCTGCAATTCCTCGGAAACGGCGCTATGCCTGCGGAACATTCGCGTCAGTTCGTGATCGACTGGGCCGGCGTGCGCATCCTGCCGCGTGATACCAGTGAGGTGTCGGCGAGCGCGCTGATCCGGGGCAAGGATCCGGCCCGCGGCAGCCACTACTACGCCGCGCGCGAAACGGACGCGAACTTCCTGCGCGTGTCCTCGCCGAAAGCGAAACAGGCTGTCGAACATGAGCGCCACTTGTTCTATCGAGGCGTCGGCTATTTCAAAGCACCGCTGTCGGTCGGCATCGATGCCGCCGAGCAACAGGTGTTGCTTACCGCGAGCGAGGCGGAGCCGATCAGCGACCTGTTCGTCGTGACCATCCGCAACGGGACGATGCGGTATCAGAAGGTGGGCCGCTCGGTAACGAGTGCAACCTCAACGGTAGACGTGGACACGCAGGCGTTCGGCGCGTTGGCGGATGTGCGCGAACGAGCGATGCAGGACATGGTCGCGGCACTCGTCGGCCAGGGGCTCTATGAGAAGGAAGCCCGGGCGATGGTGAAGACCTGGCAGGACCAATGGTTCGCCGAAGAAGGCATGCGCGTTCTCTACTTGTTGCCACGAGCCTGGACTGATCGCACCTTGCCGCTGCAAGTTGCGCCGCTGCCGGACAGCGTCGTGCGCGTCATGGTCGGACGCGCGGAGCTGATTACGCCCTCTGACGAACGCAAGCTGCGGGATCAGGCCCTGACATTCAGCCGTGGCGACGCCAAAACGAAGGCGCGTGTCGTTGCGAACATCGGCGAACTGGGACTGGGAAGATTCCTGAATGCGGCAATCTGGAGCGTCGGTTCCGCAGAGGACAATCCGGCGGTGACCGATGCAGTCTGGGAGCTGAACGAGGCGCTCAGTGCTCGTGAGGAGCCGCGCAGCGCTCGCAATTGACCCAGCCGGAGTCGCCGTTCTCGTAGTGCTCTTTCTTCCAGATCGGCACGCGGTGCTTCACTTCGTCGATGATGTAGCGGCAGGCAGCGAACGCCTCCGCGCGATGCCGTGAGCTGACTCCGACCCACACGGCGAGATCGCCGATCGCGAGCGAGCCGACGCGATGGACGCACGCCGCGCGCAACACGCCAAAGCGTGCGACCGCTTCCGCGACGATGCGCTCGCCTTCCTTGTTCGCCAGCGCTTCGAACGCTTCGTATTCCAGGCGCGTGACGGCGTGGCCTTCGTTGTGATTGCGCACCCAACCTTCGAATGCGGCATAGCCACCCGCCGCAGGGTCGGCGAGCTCGGTGCGATAGACATCGGGCGTGAGCGGAGCCTGGCTGAACGTGAACGCTTTCATCCGCCCGCCACCGGTGGGATGAACACGACCGTGTCGCCGTGCTTCAGCGGCGTCTGCCAGTCGCTGAACTCCGAGTTCAGCGCCACCTTCAATTGCGCTGACGTCAGTTGGAACGGATGACGCTGCCGCAGCTCCGCGTACAACTCGGCAGCTGTGCCGGCGCTCGTATCGAGCGTCTCCTCGCTGCGCCCGGCCTGCTCGCGCAGGATCGCGTAGTACTGCACGCGCACGGTTTTCGCGGTCTTCGCTTGCGGGCGCAGCGCCGCTGTCGCCAACCCAAACTCTTCCACTGTGTTCACGTTGTCGAGCGCCTGATGCTCGGGCAGATCGAGCAACGCTGTGTCCGAATTGATCAGGAATTTTCGCGGGCACTGCTTGCCGCTCGCGATATAGGCCAGCACCGGCTCGCGCGCAGCGGGCTCCCAGATCGCGCAGAGCGGCTCGGGCAAGCCGTCGTGCGCGCTGCGATAAGCCGTTGCGATCTTCTGTGGGTCGCGATGTGCGATCAGATGTTGCAGCGTGCGCTCGGTCAAAAACGGCAAGTCGCACGCGAGCACCAGCCATCCGGCTTTCGGCTGCTCCAGCAGCGCAGCGGAAATGCCGGCGATCGGGCCGATGCCGGGCTGTCGATCGACGATCTGCGGATGACCGGCGCGCGCAGCATCGTCGCGCTGATCCGGTCGAACCGAAACGAAACTCGCCGCACAGAATTTCGACACCAGCTCGAACGCCCAGCGCAGCTGCGGTTGTCCGTGATACTGCAGGGCCGCCTTGTCCGTGCGCATGCGAGTGCTGGCGCCGCCGGCGAGCACGAGACCGAAGAGCGCTGGAGTCGTCATCGCTTGCTCAACCGACGTCGCTTTTGCCGCCGCGCTTCTCGACCAGCCGCGTTTCGGCGATGACGATGTCGTGCGACAGCGCCTTGCACATGTCGTAGATGGTCAGCGCCGCGATGCTCGCGCCCGTCAGCGCCTCCATCTCGACTCCGGTCTTGTGGTGCACCGACACCGTGCAACGCACGATTGCTTCGTCGCCTTCCATGTCGATGGCGAGCTTGCAGTTCTCGATGCCGAGCGGATGACAGAAGGGGATGAGCTCGTGCGTGCGCTTTGCCGCCATCGTGCCGGCGATGATGGCAGTCTGAAACACCGGCCCCTTGGACGTATTGAACTGCTGGGCGCGCAGCGCTTCCGCGACCGCGCGCGGGAATCGCACTCGTGCTTCCGCGGTAGCAGTGCGCTTCGTGACGGATTTGTCGCCAACGTCGACCATTGTCGGCCGCGCGCCGGAATCCACATGAGAGAAAGAAGACATGCTAACCGCCGATGTAGTACATCTCGATCTTGCGCAGCGGTTGCTCCGCTGTGTGCAACGAGGCGCGCAGCTCGCTGTAGCGGTCGCCGCGACGCGTCCACGTGCTCGAGATGAGCGAGCGCAGCTCGTCGTCGCTCGCGCCATTGCGTAGCGGCGCGCGCAGATCCGTCCCCGACCGCGCGAACAGGCAGGTGTAGAACACACCCTCAGAGGAAAGCCGCGCGCGCGTACAGCTGCCGCAGAACGGATTGGTGACCGACGAGATGAAGCCGATCTCGCCCACACCGTCGTCGAACGCATACCGCTCCGCAACTTCGCCGTGATAGTTCTCCTCCACCGCGTGCAGCGGCCAGCGCGCACCGATGCGATCGAGCAGCTCGCGCGACGCTACCACTCGGTCGCGACTCCAATGATTGCGCGTGCCCACGTCCATGTACTCGATGAAGCGGACGATGACTCCCGTGCCGCGGAAGTGCTCGATCAGATCGAGCACCGTGTGATCGTTCAGTCCGCGCTCGACGACGCAATTGATCTTGATCGGCGTCAGCCCGGCGTCCTGCGCCGCGCGGATCCCCTCGAGCACCCGGTCGCGCTCGGCGAAGCCGCCGCTCATCTGCTTGAAGATCTCCGCGTCGAGGGTATCGAGACTGACGGTGATCCGGTGCAAGCCGTTCGCCTTCAGCTCCGCTGCGTGCTGGGCGAGCAGCACCCCATTGGTCGTGAGCGCGACGTCGCGCACGCCTTCCAGTGCCGTCAGCTCGCCGACCAGCTCGGAGATATTCGAGCGCAGCAGCGGCTCGCCGCCGGTGAGCCGCACCTTCTGCACGCCGAGTTGCACGAACAGCCGGGTCAGACGCGTGATCTCTTCGAACGACAGACGCTCGGTCGACTTCAGAAACCGGTAGTGCTCGTGAAAGGTCTCCCGCGGCATGCAGTACGGGCAGCGGAAATTGCACCGGTCCATCACCGATATGCGCAGGTCGTGCAGCGGGCGATCGAGCGTATCGCGCGGCCGCTGGTGCACGGGCAGGGGGACGATGGTGGTGGGTGCGGTCATGTTTGCGCTCTATCACCACGAATATAACGCCACCGGGGTGCCGGCGGCGACTGCGGCCGGTCCGACGGGCAATTCCACGAACCCATCGGTCCCGATCAGGGAGGTGAAGTCCCCCGAGCCCCGCGTCGGCTTCAACACCGCCTGCCGCTGTGCCGCCGCGGAACCGATCTGCACGGGCACGAACATCGTCAGTGCCGGCTTCACTTCAAAGCGCTCCGCCAGTGCGATCCGTTCCGGTGCACTGGGCGCGGCGTTCAGCGAGGTTTCCAGGCCTGCGAACACGTAGCGCGCCAGGCACACGAGCGTGGACACCGGATTGCCGGGCAGGGCGTACACCGTCTGCCCGCCGGGTCCTACACCGAACCACAACGGCTTGCCCGGCCGCTGCGCAACCTTGTGAAAGACAACGCGCACATCGAGCTCTGCGAGCACCTGCGGGACGTAGTCGAATCGCCCCATCGAGACGCCGCCGCTCAGGATCAGCACGTCATGCGATTTCAGGTGCGCGCCCAGGCGCTCGCGCAGGAGTCCGGGATCGTCGGGCAAGTGGTCGAGCGTGGGCTGCGCGAAGCCGCGACGCTGCAAGGCGGCCATGACTGCGTAGACGTTGGAGCGATGAATCTGCCAGTCGGCGAGCGGCTGGCCGGGTTCGACCAGCTCATCGCCCGTGGAAATCACGACGATGCGCGGGCGGCGAGTCACCGACGCGTGCGTGCGCCCGTTGGCTGCGAGCACGGCAACTTCAGCGGGCCCGAGGCGGATCCCGGGCTGCAGCAGCTGATCCCCGCGGCGCGTGTCCGTGCCGCGCGCGTGAATGTTCGATCTGGACTCCGGGGCTGCATCCGCTGTGACTTGCGCAATGCCGTCAGCTACCGAGATTTTCTCCACCGGCACGACGCAATCGCAGCCGGCGGGCAGCATCGCGCCGGTCATGACTTCGATGCACTGCTCGTCGTCGCGCAAAGCGAGCGGCGGGGCGCCGGCTGCTTGAGTTCCAGCGATGCGGAACGAGCGCCGCCCGCGCTCATAGGCCGCGAAGGCGAACGCGATGCCGTCCATCGTGATGCGATCGAACGGTGGCTGGTCGAATCCTGCGACGATGGGCTCGCGCAAGATGGTGCCGACCAGCTCGGTCAGCGGCAGCGACGTCGCTGGCAGCGGCGCCGCATGAGCGCGGATCAAGGCTTCGGCTTCGGCAGGTGAAATCAGTCGGTCATGACGCTCACTCACCCGGGCGAGTGTGTCACGACGATGGCCCGCTGGCGATCAGCCTCAGCTGCGGGCTTTGAAGAGCCGGACCTGCTCGTTGAAGGCCTTGGCCTTCGCCTGCAGCTCGTCGACGGCCGCGTTGTGCTTCTTCATCTGCAGCGTCTTCAGCTGCATCAGCTGCGCGGTGCCGGCCGCCTTGCTCTTCGTTTCCTGGTCGAGACAGCTGCCGAACAAGGTCACTTCCTCGTTGTAAGCCTTGAACACCTTCATCGCCTCGATCATCTCCGCTTCGGACGCGGTCTTGCCGTCCGGCAAGGCCGTGGGGGCCCTCGGATAGGCACAGTCCGCATGCGCGGCAATCGAGAAAGAGGCGAGGGCGATGCCCAACGCGGCGACGGCGATACCCTGGCTGGCGCTGATCTTCATGGTTCGTCTCAAATGTTCAAGGCCCCGCCCACACGCGGGCGGTCTTACCGGCCTCATCGGCAGCCGGTTCCCGGACTTGAGACGAACTTTGGCGGACCGTGAAGCGGTCCGCTTTTCACATAAGAGGGCTAGTCAGCGGATCAGCTCTTCTTGTCCTTGTCGCGCGCCTTGAAGACCTTGACCTGCTCGTTGAAGCGCGCGGCGTTCTGTTCCAGTGCCTCGACGGCGGCGTTGTGGCGCTTGGTGTGGATCGCGTTGATCTGCTCGATCTGCTCTGCGGGAGCATCGGGACCGGCGGCTTCCACCCGGGCATTCTTCTCCTGCTCCAGGCAGGCCAGGTATGCGGTGACCTGGTTGTTGTATTCCTTCACGGACTTCATGCCCTCGACCATCTGGTCCTGGGTCGCGGTGGCGCCATCGGGCGTATTGGTCGGCTCCTTCGGATAGACACATTCGGCATTGGTCGCGCCGACCAGCAACAGCCCGAGAGCGAGGCCTGACAGGATTCGAATAATCATTTAAGTCCCCTAGCGGCAATTTGGGCGACCCGCCGGGGGTCGCATCGCGTGTCATCTTAAAGCGCCGCAAACCGACTTGGCTATGCTGAAAGTTGCGACAGTCGGCATACTGGCGCGCCCTTAGAACCGGCCTACTCCCGGGCAATGACTGGCCCCGAACTCGAAGCGCTCCGTCTCAGCCTGTCGGTCGCACTGCGCAGCGTGCTGGCCAGCCTGCCGCTTGCGATCGCGATCGCGTGGCTGTTGACGCGTCGCCGCTTCGCGGGGCGCACGTTTCTCGATGCCTTCGTTCATCTGCCGCTGGTGCTGCCGCCGGTCGTGGTCGGCTATCTGCTGCTGTTGACGTTCGGCATGCGCGGGCCGGTCGGGCACTGGCTGTACGACCACTTCGGCATTCAGTTGATCTTCACGACGGCCGGTGCTGCGCTCGCCACGGCGGTGATGACCTTCCCGCTGATGGTGCGCGCGATCCGCATTTCGCTCGAAGGCGTCGATCCGGGGCTCGAGGATGCCGCGCGCACGCTCGGCGCCGGCCCCTGGGATCGGTTCTTCACGATCACGTTGCCGCTGATGCTGCCGGGAATTCTCGCCGGCGTCGTCACTGCATTCGCGGCGGGTCTCGGCGAGTTCGGCGCCGTCATCACGTTCGTATCGAATATTCCAGGGCAGACGCGCACGCTGCCGCTGGCGCTGTACACGGCGTTGCAAACGCCGGACGGCGACGCGCTGGCGGCGCGGCTCGCAACCATCTCGTTCTCACTCGGCTTGATCGGCCTGCTGATCTCCGAGCTCATCGCGCGGCGCGTGCAGCGGCTGCTCGGGCGCTGAAGGCCGGCATGTTCAGCATTCGCGCCCTGAAGCGCCGCGACGGATTCACGCTGGACGTGTCGATCGACGTCGCGACTTCCGGCGTCGTGGGCCTGTTCGGCCGCTCCGGCTGCGGCAAGACGACACTCGTCAACATCGTTGCGGGCTTGCTCGCTGCCGACGAAGCGCACGTCGAAATCGACGGGGTCGTGCTCGAAGACTCGCGCACGGGCACGCGACTGCCGGCCGAACGGCGCCGCATCGGTTACGTGTTCCAGGACGCGCGGCTTTTTCCACATCTCGATGCGCTAGGCAACCTGCGCTATGCGGAGCGCCGCGCGCACGGTGCGGAGAAGCGCATCTCGCTGGATTTCGTCGTGCCATTGCTCGGCCTCGAAGGCCTGCTACAGCGTCGCGTGCAGAAGCTCTCGGGCGGCGAGCGGCAGCGCGTCGCACTCGGTCGCGCATTGCTGTCGCAGCCTCGGCTGTTGCTGCTGGACGAGCCGCTGGCGTCGCTCGACATCGCGCGGCGCGAAGAAGTCTTGCCGTACTTCGAACGGCTGCGCGACGAGCTCGCGATCCCGATGATTTACGTGAGCCACCAGTTCGAAGAAGTGTTGCGCCTCGCGACGCACGCTGTCTTGCTGGAGCAGGGGCATGTGGTCACGCAAGGCACGTTGGATGACGTGAGCTTGCATCCGGACCTGCGCGCGATCGTGGGGCCGGAAGCCGTGGGCTCGGTGTTGACCGGCACTGTCGAAGCTCACGGCGGTGACATTGCAGGCTTGGCCGGGATTCGCGTCGGTGCGAACGTGTTGCACGTCGCGTTGCGCGACGCGCGTGCCGGCGCGAGCGTGCGAGTTCAGGTGCTCGCGCGTGATGTGATCATCGCGACGACCCGTCCCGAGAATCTGAGCGTGCGCAATGTCATGACCGGAACCATCGCGCGCATCGTCGGCGACGACGCCGATACCGACATGGTTCACATCGACATCGGCGGGCCGCTGGTGCTCGCGCGAGTCACGCGTGCCGCATCGGCGGCGTTGAATCTGCAGCAGGGCAAGCAGATTTGGGCGCTGGTGAAGGCCGTGTCGATTCGCGGACACGCCTTCGTGCGCAATCCACCGCCGGCCGGCACGGTTCGCACGCTCACGTACTAGCGGATCGGCAGCTCGCGCGACTTCTGGATCGTGCGCAACGCGAAGCTGGAGTGAACGCGCGCGACGCCCGGCAGCCGCGTGAGGTGCTTGCTGTGCAAGCGCTCGAAGTCGGCGGTGTCTGCGACGACGACGCGCACCACGTAGTCGTAGTCGCCCGTCATCAAGTAGCACTCCATCACTTCCGGGATCTTGCGAACTGCATCCTCGAAGCGCCGCAGATCAGTCTCGTCCTGCCGATCGAGCGTGATGTTCACGAACACGTTCACCGGGCAACCGGCCTTCTGCTGGTTGAGCAGCGCGGTGTAACCCTCCACCAGGCCGGACTCCTCGAGCGCGCGCACGCGACGCAAGCAGGCGGACTCGGAAAGGCTCAGGCGCTCGGCCAGCGCGGCGTTCGAGACCCGGCCGTCGAGCTGCAGGGCCTGCAGGATGGCTTTGTCGAAGCGGTCCAGTTTCATGCGCAAGAATCCGTCGTGATCCGGGTCTGAGTCGGCAGATTCTGCCACATTTTTACCAAACTAAGCAGATTCGCGCAGTTTCCTGCCGGTTTCCGCCACTACAGTAGTCGCCGTCATCCCACCCCTCACGAGGTTGCGCATGCGCGTCGGCGTCCCCAAGGAGATCAAGAACCACGAATACCGCGTCGGTCTCGTTCCGGCAGGTGTGCGTGAGCTGGTAGCGGCCGGTCATCAGGTGCTGGTGCAGAGCTCGGCCGGTGCCGGCATCGGCGTCGACGACGCGGCGTACGTCGCAGCAGGCGCGAAGATCGTCACCTCGGCGAAGGAGGTGTTCGACGGCGCCGAAATGGTCGTGAAGGTCAAGGAGCCGCAGCTCGCCGAGTGCAAGATGCTGCGCCCTGGACAGATCCTGTTCACCTACCTGCATCTCGCCGCCGATGCGGAGCAGGCGAAGGCGCTGATGGCCTCCGGCTCGACTGCGATCGCGTATGAGACGGTCACTGCGAACGACGGCTCGCTGCCGCTGCTCACTCCGATGAGCGAAGTCGCGGGCCGCATGTCGGTCCAGGTCGGTGCCGCATCGCTGCAGAAGGCGAACGGCGGTACCGGCGTGCTGCTCGGCGGTGTGCCGGGCGTGCCCCCGGCGAAGGTCGTGGTTCTCGGCGGTGGTGTCTCCGGCACGAGCGCCGCGGAAATCGCTGTCGGCATGCGCGCGGACGTCACTGTCGTCGATCGCTCGCTGCGGCGGCTGCGCCAGCTGGACGCGATGTTCGGCGGCAAGCTGAAGACTGCCGCTTCGACGATCGAAGCGATCGAGTCGCTGGTCACGCAGGCTGACCTCGTCGTCGGCGCGGTGCTGGTCGCCGGCGCAGCGGCGCCGAAGCTCGTCACGCGCGACATGGTGAAGAAGATGAAGGCCGGCGCCGTGATGGTCGACATCTCGATCGATCAGGGCGGCTGCTTCGAAACCAGCAAGCCGACGACCCATGCAGATCCGACGTTCGTGGTCGATGGTGTCATTCACTACTGCGTCACGAACATGCCAGGTGCCGTGCCGCGCACTTCGACGTTCGCGCTCACCAATGCAACGTTGCCGTATGTGCGTGCGCTCGCTGACCACGGCGTCGGCGCGCTCGCGCTCGATCCGCACCTGGCTGCTGGCTTGAACGTCCACCAGGGCGCGATCACGCACGAAGCAGTCGCGCGCGATCTCGGACTGCCGTATCGGCCTTACACGGCGCGCAGCGCCGCGGCTGCCTGATTTTCGATTTTCGCTGTTTTCACTAACCCCCCTTGCCCGCGCCCCCGCGGGCTTTTTTTTGCTTGTTGAATTGAGTCAGCGAGTCCGCATACTGTCGCGATGTTCGACCGCATAACACCTACCAACAGAGCGATCATCCTCGCGAACGTCGGCGTTTTCGCCCTGCAGTGGCTCAACGTCAATCTCGGCATGTTCGCGCTCTGGCCGCTGCAAACCGGATTGTTCCGGCCGTGGCAGTTGCTGACGTACGGGTTCCTGCACGGCGGCTGGCTGCATATTTTCTTCAACATGTTCGCAGTGTTCATGTTCGGCTCTGCAGTCGAGCAGCTTTTTGGAGCCCGGCGCTATCTCGTCTATTACCTCGTGTGCATGGTCGGCGCGGCGCTGATGCAGCTGATAGTGGTGAGTGCCGCGAACTTGCCGCCAGCTCCTGTTGTCGGCGCCTCCGGCGCGGTGTTCGGATTGCTGCTGGCCTATGGCATGGCGTATCCGCGTCGCGAGCTGATCATCTTCCCGATTCCGGTGCCGATTCAGGCGTGGCTCGCTGTCACGATCTACGGTGCGCTGGAACTCTATCTCGGCGTGACTGGCACGGCCTCGGGCATCGCGCACTTCGCGCATCTCGGCGGCATGGCCACCGGCTTCGTGATGATTCGATACTGGCAGGCCAAGCGGCGAAGGCCGCGCCAGTAGTCCCTCAACGATCCGAGCCGCGCAGTGTGACGACTGCCTCGCGCAGCGTTTGCAGGCTCGCGCGCTCGGGCAGGATCGGCGCGCCGACCCCGAGACCGATCTTCGGCCAGAAGCGCCGCGGCCAACGGCGCCACACCTGCCCGTACTTGCGCGAGAACATCGAGTCCCACAAGCCCGTCAATGCCAGCGGCACGACCGGCACCGGCGTTTCCTTGAGGATGCGCATCATGCCGGCGCGGAACTCGCCGATCTCGCCGTCCGACGTCAGGCGGCCCTCGGGAAAGATGCACACGAGCTGGCCGTCGTGCAGCTCCTTCGCGACGATCTGGAACGCGCGCTCGTAAACCTCCGGATCCTCCTTCGCGGGCGCGACCGGGATCGCCTTCATGCCGCGGAAGATCGCGCTCAGCACCGGGATGCGGAAGATGCTCGCTTCCATGATGAAGCGGACCGGCCGCGGACTCGCCGCCGAAATGACGAGCGCGTCGGCGAAGCCGACGTGGTTGCAGATCAGCAGGGCAGGGCCCTGTGCCGGAATGTTCTCGGTACCGCGCGTCTTCAGTCGATAAATGAAATGCACGAGCAGCCACGCGAGGAATCGCAACAGGAACTCGGGCACGAGCCGGTAGATATAAGCGGCGACGAACGCGTTGAGGATGCCGGTAAGCAGCAGCAGCTCGACGATCGACAGGCCCGCGTTCAGGGCGATCGCTCCCAGGAGCGCGGCGACGACCATGAAGACGGCATTGAGAATGTTGTTTGCGCCGATGACGCGCGACATTGCGTCGCGCCGCGCGCGCTGCTGCACGAGCGCGTAGAGCGGGACGATGAAGAATCCGCCGAACACGCCGATCAGGCCGAGATCCATGAGCACGCGCCAGGCTCCGGGCAGGGCGACGAACTGCGCCGCGCTCAGCCCGGTCCCGGGAGGCGAGCCCGGCACCGCGAAATAGAGATCGACGGCGAAGGCCGTCAGGCCGATCGAGCCGAACGGCACCAGTCCGATCTCGACTTTGCGGCCGGACAAGCGTTCGCACAGCAGCGATCCGATGCCGATGCCGGCCGAGAAGAGCACGAGCAGCAGCGTCACGATCTGCTCGCTGCCGCCGAGCACGTCCTTCGCGAACAGCGGCAGCTGCGCGAGCACCAGCGCACCGTAGAACCAGAACCACGAGATGCCGAGGATCGACTGGAACACGGCACGCGATTCGCGCGCGGCGCGGATGTTGTCCCACGTCGAAGTCCACGGCCGCCAATCGATGCGTAGACCGGGCGCAGCGGGACGCAGTGCTGGAATTGCCAGGCTGGTCGCGAAGCCGAGGGCGGCGACCCCGATCAACGCAGTTGCGATTGCGCCGATGCCGCCTTCCGCTGCCAGCAGGCCGGCCGCGAGCGTGCCGAGCAGAATCGCGAGAAACGTGCCCATCTCGACCAGCGCGTTGCCGCCGACCAGCTCCGCTTCCTCGAGCACCTCCGGCAGCAGGCCGTACTTCGCCGGCGCGAAGAACGTCGAATGCACGCCCATCAGGAACAGCGCGCTGAGCAGCACCTCGATGCTGTGCGCGGCAAACCCGAGCGCAGCGATCGTCATGATGACGATCTCCGCGGCCTTCACCACCTTGAGCACGAGCGTCTTGTCGAAGCGGTCGGCGAGCTGACCGGCTATGCCGGAGAACAGCACGTAGGGAAGGATGAACAGCCCGCCGGCCATGTTCGTCAGCAGCTCGGGCTCGAGTTGCGTGTAGCTCGCGGCGTGATAGGTCGCGACGATGACGAGCACGTTCTTGTAGACGTTGTCGTTGAAGGCGCCGAACGCCTGGGCGCCGAAGAATGGCAGAAAGCGGCGCTGCCGTAGCAGCCGGAACTGTGAACCTTGGGACACTCCTGCTCCGTCGTTGGTGTTGTTCGTGGCGAATAGGGTACACGCTGGCGCGCCGGCGGGCGCGAGTGTGCGAATTTGCGGTCGACACCTTGCGTCGGTTCGTCTGAATTGCGTACTGTATACAGCATGCAGAGTTCAGCAGGCTTGGCACTCGTCCGCGACAATCTGAGCGACTCGGTCGTGCTCAGGCTGCGCAACATGATCGTCGACGGGCAACTGGCGGCAGGCGCCCGCATCAACGAAGTCCACCTGTCGCAGCAGCTCGGCATCAGCCGGACGCCGCTGCGCGAGGCGTTGGCGCGGCTGGCGCAAGAAGGCGCGTTGCGCAGCGTCGCGCGCATCGGCTATTTCGTGCGGCCCTTGACGGTCGAGGAGTTCGACCAGCTGTACGACATCCGGCCGATCCTCGATCCCGAGGCGCTGCGGCTCGCGGGCCTGCCCGCGCGCGAGCGCATGCAGCGGCTGCAGGAGATCAACGAGGCGATCGCCCGCGCGCGCGACAGCGACACCATCATCAACCTCGACGACGAGTTCCACATGGAGCTCATCGGCGGCTGTCCGAACCAGGTGCTGATCGAGCTGATCCGTCAGATCATTCAGCGCACGCGCCGTTATGAGATTGCGCTGATGCGCGAGAGCCGCAATGTCGCAGTCGCCACTGCGAATCACAAAGAGATCATGACGGCGCTGCGCAAGCGCGATCTGCGCGCCGCGTGCGCAGCGCTCAAGAACAATCTACGCACCGGCCGTGAGCCGATCCTCGCGTGGCTCAAGGCTCGCACTTCAACATGAAGAGCATCGTCGTCGTCGTCATTGGGCTCCTCGCGCTGAATTCCGTGACCGCGCTGGCGGAGGACAACGAATTGCTCGGCCTCTGGGCGAGCGAGACCACCTTCGCGCCGGCACTGCAAGGCGAGCTCGCGCTGCGACGTTCGGGCCAAAGCTGGCGAGCGAGCATAGGCGGCGCCGAAGCGCCGTGCGTGGCCGAGGCCAGCGCGCTGCGTTGTCTGTTCTCGCAGGATCGCGGTCTCTATCGCGGCGCGCTCGCGAACGGCCAGCCAACGGCGGGCTGGTGGGTGCGGCCCTCGGGCGAAACCGAAGATCGCAACGATCCCGGCGGGTCGGGACAGTCGTTCGCGGGACGGGTCGAGCTGCGCAAGGCCGGTGCCGACGAGTGGCGTGGCACCGTGCAGCCGCTCGAGGATCGATTCAACCTCTATCTGCGGATCTCGTACAACGAGGAGGGTGCGCTGGTCGGTGCATTTCGCAATCCCGATCTCAATTCGAACGGCGGCGCTTCCTACTTCTTCGTGACCCGCGAGGGCGACACGGTGCGGTTCTATCGCCGCGCTCCCGACGGCCGCGAGATGAAACAGGCAGCGACGCTGTTGCGCTCGCCGGACCGGCTCAGGATTTCCTGGAGCGACCTCGGTAGCGTATTGGAGCTGAAGCGTCGTGAGTCCGCGCAGGCCGCGGCAGCTTTCCCGCGACTGCCGGGCGAGCCGAAGTACGTCTATCGCAAGCCGCCGGAGAACGGCGACGGTTGGATCACTGCGAATGCACGCGAAGTCGGCCTGGACGAAGCGATGCTTACGCGGCTGGTGCAACGATTCATCGATGCCGATCCTTTCGTCCGCGGCGCGCCGCTGGTTCACTCTCTATTGATCGCCCGGCGCGGCAAGTTGGTGCTGGAGGAATATTTCTTCGGCCACTCGCGCGACACGCCGCACGACACGCGCTCGGCCGGCAAGACCTTCTCGTCGATCATGCTCGGCGCGGCGATGCTGCAAGGCGCGAAGATTTCGCAGGACACGCCGATCTACCAGCTGCTCGCCGACCGCGGCCCGTTCGCGAATCCGGACCCGCGCAAGGCGCGCATCACGCTCGCACATCTGATGACCCACACCTCGGGTCTCGACTGCGATGACAACAATTCCGACTCTCTGGGCAACGAAGGAACGATGACGACGCAGCGAGCGCAGCCGGACTGGTGGAAGTACACGCTCGACCTGCGCCAGGTGCACGACCCCGGCACTCACTATGCTTATTGCTCAGCGAATACGAACCTCGTCGGCGGCGCGCTGACAACGGCGACGCGCACCTGGCTGCCCGATCTGTTCGAGCGCAGCGTTGCGCGACCTCTGCAGTTCGGGCGCTACTACTGGAACATCGCCGCCAACGGCGAGGGTTATCAGGGCGGCGGTGCGTTCGTGAGGCCGCGCGATCTCCTCAAAATCGGCCAGCTCTACGTTGCTGGCGGTGAGTGGAACGGCAAGCGCATCGTCAGCGCAGACTGGGTGAAACGCTCGACCACTCCATACATCCAGATCACGCCTGCCACGACCGGTCTCAGCGAGGAAGAGTTCGGCAACAGCTATTCATTGGCCGCGGATGGCCTCACCTGGCATCTGTTCGACCTGCATGCCAAGGACCGCATCTATAAGGAATACGAGGCAAGCGGCAATGGCGGCCAGCTGGTGATCGTGGTGCCCGAAGCGCAGCTCGTGGTCGGCTTCACGGCCGGCAACTACCAGCAGGGCTCCATCTGGGGACGCTGGCGCGAAGAGGTCGTGGCCAAGGATATCCTCGGCAGCCTGTAGCAAAGGGGCGATCCCTTGCGTAACGTTTTCCGGCTTCGCCCGTCTCTGTGGGCGAGGCGGCGAAAACGATCATGCAGGCAGTATCAGACGAACAACTGATCCGGTGGGTGGCTGACGGCGATGCCTCGTGCCTCGGCACGTTGTTCGAGCGTCACCACCGCGGCGTCTATCAATACTGCCTGCAACTGACGCGCAGTCCCGCGGCGAGCGAGGACCTGGTCCAGGATGTGTTCCTCAAGTTGTTGCAGAAGGCTGCCAGCTATCGCGGCGAGGGCAGCTGCAAGGCCTGGATCTTCAACATCGCCCGCAACGTGACCTTCGACTACCTGCGCCGCGCTGACCGGCGCACCGTCGCCGACGACGACAGTGACGAGAACGCCGCGGGCCTCGTCGATCATCGCTCGAGCGAGCAGGTCGCCGCCGGGCAGCAGAACCTGCGACTGGTCGCGCGAGCGCTGGCGGAAATTCCTGCGGCCGCGCGCGAGATCATCTGGCTCGGGCGCTTCGTATTCGAAGACTACGACGACCTGGCCCGCGCGCTCGGCTGCACCGCAAGCGCCGCACGCGTACGCATGCACCGCGCAATGCAACTGTTGAACACCACGTTCACGCGCATGAACGGAGTACCGATCGATGTCTGACAAACGCAAGAGCGGCGTGCCGTTCGAGAGCGAGGACGCCGCCGAGCAGCAGCTCTGGAGCGAGCTCGAGAACCTGCCGCAAGAGGCGCCTTCGCAGGATCTGCGGCGCAAGTTCTACGACGAGCTGGAGCACGTCGACCGACGCATGCATCGCCGCCGTCGTTGGCTCGGTTGGATCACTGCGCCGGGATTGGCGGCGGCGATGGGCTGCCTGTTCGTCGGCGTGATGGTCGGTTTGTTGCTCAGAGCTCAGCCCACGGCCAATCACGGCGAGCTGGCAGACCTGCAGCAGCAGGTCGCGATCCTCAATCGCAACCTGGTGCTGGATCGGCTCGAGAACGACTCCGCGAGCAAGCGACTGTTGGGCGTGATCGAGGCTAGCGATCTCGCCGAGCACGACCCGGAAGTGCGACGTGCGCTGCTGGAGCGCGCTGTCGACGATCGAGTGCACTCGGTGCGCTCCGCTGCCATCGATGCGATCGGTCCGCGCGTCGGTTCGCCGGCGGTGGGCGACGAACTGATGGCTTCGCTGGAGAAGGCGGAATCGCCGCTCGTGCAGCTGGCGCTCGCCGACCTGGTGCTCCGCTACGGCAATCCCATGCAGATGGAACAGCTGCTGCAGCTCAGCGAGCGCGGGCGGCTGCATCCCGACGTCGCGCAACACGTCAAGTCGTCGGTATCGAGGAATCGTGTATGAACAAGCAAGTCGCGCTTGGATTTTTCGCCGTGCTGGCGCTCGCAGACAAGGCCGCTGCTGCGGTCACCGATCAGAAGACCTGGTCGCAAAGCTTCCCTGTCAGCGCGGCAATGCCGCGCCTGCTGATCGACAACATCTGGGGCAACGTGCGCGTGCGCATCGGCACAGCGCGCGAGATCGCGGTAACCGTCGACGAGAAGCGCTCTGCACCGAGCCAGGAGCTGTTCGAGCTCTCGAAGCAGACGATCTTCCTGGACGTCAAGGCGGATGGCGACGGCGTCGCGATGGTCGTCGGCAAGCAGGACGACACGGTGCGGCCCAGGATCAATCGCTGCCGCGGTTGCCGCGTCGACTATCAATTCGAAGTGACTGTGCCGCCGGGCACGCAGATCGACGTGAGCACGGTCACTGACGGCAGCATCGACGTCGCGGGCGGCGGCGGGCCGGTGAGCGCCAGCAACGTGAATGGCCCGGTCGAGGTGAAGGATCTGCAGGACTGCGCGCAGATCGAGAGCGTCAACGGCGCCGTCGAAGTTGCCTTCGCACGCGCACCGAGCCGCGATTGCAGCATCAAGACGATCAACGGCGACATCACGCTGACGGTGCCGGGTGGCACCGGGCTCGATGCCGCGCTGAGCGTGATGCAGGGAAGCGTCGTCTCCGAGTTCGACCTCGAGCCGCTCGCACTGCCGGTGAGGATCGATCAGCGCAAAGAGGAAGGGCGCTTCGTCTATCACATCGAGCAGGCCGCCGGGATCCGTCTCGGCACCGGCGGTCCGACTTTCAGCATCGAATCTCTCAACGGCGATCTGCGCATCCGCCGAAGCAAGTAATCAAGAGTAAGTAATCATGAACACCGCAAAACACTTCACCCACACGGCGCTCGCGCTCACGGCCCTGCTCGGCGCGGCCGCGGCCTTCGGTCAGGCCAAGAACGCGACTCCTGTGCCGGCGACGGCACAAGCCCAGCCGGAAACGATCACCATCCCGCTGTCGCGGCCGGGCGAGCCGATGTCGCTGAACATCGATATTCTTTCGGCGCACATCGAAGTGATCGGCGAGGAGCGCAAGGACGTCGCAGTCACGGTCACGCTGTCGAGCGGCCGGCGCAAGATCGTCACGCCGTCGGGACCGAAGATGTTGTCGGGGGGCGGCTCCGGGCTGGAGATCAGCGAGCGCGACAACCGCGTCTCGATCGAGTCCGAAGCTCCGCCGACGAATCGGATTACGATCGTCGCCCGCGTGCCGCGCCGCGCTACGCTGAATCTCTCCACGGTCAACGAGGGCGAGATCATCGTCCGCGACGTCGTCGGCGACCTGGAGCTGGAAAACATCAACGGGCCGATCACCGCGACCAACATCACCGGCTCGGTGATCGCCGAAAGCGTCAACAATCCGATCGCAGTCGGTCTGGCCGGTGTCGTTGCGGGCGGCGCGACGTCTCTTTCGTCATTGAACGGCGATATCACGCTGACGTTGCCGGCGAGCGCGAAGGCCGAGCTTCATCTCGACACTTCGCGCGGCGAGATGGTCTCGGACTTCGAGCTGGACGTGAAGCCGAGCAAGCCGCGCATCGAGCGCAACGAGAGCCGCGGCGGCGTCTCCGTGCGCATGGAGGACGTCATCGTGGCGACCTTGAACGGCGGCGGGCCGGTCATCCGCGTCAAGACGCTGAACGGCACGATCAAGATCGCCCAGAGCGGTCGTTAGGGCGGCGGTTGAGATCGAGCGCTAGTTCGGCACCCAGACGAAGCCGGCGTCCTTGGCCTTGACCTTGCCGAGTCCCGGAAACGGAAAGTGGAACGCGTAGATCAGCTGGCCCTTCGCAGCGGCCGCGCCGAGCACAGCCTTGCGGCTGGCCTCCGAGGTAGCCGCGTCGGTGTCGAAGCCGCAGGTCCATTCCGGCTTGTGCGTCGACACGACGAAGTGATGCACCGTATCGCCGACGTAGAACACCGACTTGTTCTTGGAGCGGATCATGTAGCCGGAGTGACCCGGCGTGTGCCCCTTGATGTCGACTGCTTTGACCGCCTCGGGGATGATGTCGGCGCCCGGCTCGAACGTGGCGACCTTCGGCGTGATCGCGGCGATCAGCTTCGGGTGCTGGCCGACGCCGGCGCCCTGGGCCTGCTCTGCCGTCATTCCCTTCAGGAACGCCCATTCGGGCGCTGAGATGTGAATCGTCGCGTTCGGGAAGGCGAGCGCACCTGACGCGTTCAGCAGGCCGCCGACGTGATCGCCGTGCGAGTGCGATATGAAGACGTCGGTGACCGTAGCGGGTGCGATACCGGCGGCGGTCAGGGAGGCAATGAGCTTGCCGGCGCCCGGTCCCATGTTGCCGCCGGCTCCAGTATCGAACAGCATCACGCGCTCAGAGGTCTTCACCAGCAGCGGCTGCAGCGAAAGCTCCAGGCGGTCCGTGGGCAATCCCGCCTCGCGCAGCAGCCCGGCGACTTCCGCGGGCGTGTGGCCGACGCCGAATACCTTGTTGTCATTCGGGAGGGAGATCGTGCCGTCGCGCAACGCCATCGCCGAAAAATCGCCGATGGCAAAGCTGCGCGCGTCATCGGTCTGGGACAGCGCCGGCGCAGCGAGCGCCGTTGCCACGATAAGAGTTGCAAGGGAGAGTGCGGTTTTCATGGGTCCTACAAGTGCCGACCCGACCTTCGGGTTCCGCTACAGTATAAATGGTGAATCGACGGAGCTCGCCACCATGCGCACCGCACTGTTCCTGCTCACGGGCTTTCTATTGTTGGCTGCCTTGCTGATTCTGGGCAGGTTGTTCGCTGCGAATTATCCGGCCGCGACCACGGTGGCGACGGTCGTGTACGTCGCGCTCTGGCTCGTTATCGCCGCCTTCAATATGTGGACCGGCGTGGCGAAGGCCGGCTATTCCGTCACGGAGGAGCTGCCCGTCTTCGCGTTGATCTTCCTGGTGCCCGCCGTCGTCGCCGTCCTAGTGAGATGGCGGTTCTTCTGAGGCGATTTGCCGCAGCGCCTGCTCGAAGATGTCCACGGGCTGCCCGCCCTGGATGAGATATTTGTCGTTGAAGATGACCGACGGCACCGCCTGGATACCCAGCCGGCCATACATCTGCTCACGCTCGCGAACCTCGTCGGCGTAGCGGCCTGATTCCAGGACTTCGCGCGCCCGCACGGGATCGAGCCCTGCCTGCGTAGCGAGATCGACCAACACCTCACGATCGCTCGGGTTGCGGCCTGCCGTGAAATACGCCGCGAACAACGCGCGCTTCAGCTCGAGCTGCCGGCCCTCGAGCTCGGCCCAGTGCAGCAGTCGATGCGCGTCGAACGTGTTGTAGACGCGAGACCGTTTGCCCATGTCGAAGGTGAAGCCGAGCTCGGCGCCGCGGGCCCGGATCGCTTCCTGGTTGTGGCGCAGCTGCTCGGGCGTCGAGCCGTACTTTTGCACGAGGTGTTCCGTGATGTCCTGACCCGTCTGGGGCAGCTGCGGATTGAGCTCGAACGGCTGGAAATGAATGTCGGCGCTCACGGCGTCGCCGACGCGCTCCAGCGCTTGTTCGAGCGAGCGCAGCCCGATCACGCACCAAGGACAGGACACATCCGACACGAAGTCGATCTTGAGCTTGGCAGGCATGTTGGCTGTCATGGACGCAGGATGCGGGCGCAAGCGCGCCGGTTCAAGTCCGGGCCGCGGCTCACTTCTTCAGCACGATGTGAGTCGCGGCGGCTGACGGCACGTGCTCGACGCATCGATAGCCGAGCTTCACGAGGTCCAGCCCGCCGAACAGATGCTCGCCCGAGCCGAGCATGATCGGCGAAATCGCCAGGTGCAGCTCGTCGATCAGCCCGGCACGCAGATACTGCTGGATGGTGGCGGCGCCGCCGCCGAGCCGCACGTCGCGACCCTTGGCTGCTGCCTTCGCTCGATCGAGCGCCGCGTGAATTCCTTCGGTGACGAAGTGAAACGTCGTGTCGCCCTCCATGCGGAGCGACGCGCGCGGATGATGTGTGAGTACGAACACGTCCGAGTGATAGGGCGGATTGTCGCCCCACCAGCCCTTCCAAGTGTCGTCCTGCCAGGCGCCGCCGCTGGGAGGGCCGAACATGTTGCGGCCGAGAATCCACGCGCCGATGTTCGCGAAGCCGCGCGCTGCAAAGTCGTCATCGATACCGGTCGTGCCAGCGCCGTCGCCGTGCGTCTGCTGAAACGTGCGCGTGCCGACCAGCCACTCGTGCAGTTGCTCGCCGCCGGCGCCGAGCGGGGCCTGCATGCTTTGGTTCGGGCCCGCGCCGTAGCCGTCGAGCGAAATGGTAAATGATTGAACGCGCAGTTTCGCCATGAGCCGCTCCTCTGTCCGGTACGATCCGTCCGCCTGTCTGAGCGGGCGATAGTACCGCCCCATCGGCTTCTGCTTGTAGCGCAGCTAGCGCAGATGTGACCGGACGGAGTCTTCGACGAGCCGCCAGATGAGGGCTTCTACGGCAGCGGCACTGCGCTGCCGGACGGAGAGTGCCTCGAAGGTCTCGAAGCTGGTGAGTGCGAACAGGATATCGACCAGGTCGTCGGCTTCGCGTACTCCGGGAAGCCGCTTGACTGATACCGTCAGCACGCCGCGGCGACGCTCGGTACGCTGCTTCAGACTTACAGCGATATCCCGATCGAGCTTGGTCATTCCTGCGAGCTTGGCGAGCGCGCGGTCATGGGATGCCCAGAATCGACAGAACACCGCGACGATTCCCCGCAAGGACGACATCGCGTCCGTATCTGCCAGCACGGAGCGCAGCTCGAATAGGCCGCCGCGCTCGGCGATGTCGTCGAACACTGCCTCCACCAGTCCACGCTTCGATTCGAACCGGTTGTAGACAGTCAGCCGCGTAACGCCTGCTTCGCGCGCGACGGCGTCCAGCGAGAAGGCGGGCAGGTCCGTACCGCCCGTCAGCAGTCTGCGTGCTGCCTTCACGATGCGCGCACGCGTCACATCGGCCGCGGCGTCGCGCAGGTCGCTGCGATAGGGCTTGCGCCGGTCTTTTCCCTTGACAGTCATGAATTCGTTATACACGATGTATATCCAATATCAACGGAGGGACCTGAGCATGTCGAGCGCACTGTTGATCCTGCTGGCGCGGGCCGTTCACATCCTGGGCGGCGTTTCCTGGGCTGGCGCCGTGTTCACGATGACGTCGGTGATCCTCCCGCTCGCTGCCCAGAAGGGCAACGAAGGCTTCGGCCAGTGGGTCCGGGTTATCGCGCGCAAAGTCGGCCCGGCGTCCGGGATCGCGGCGTTTCTGACGATCGTATCGGGCATCTATCTCATGGCCGTCCTGCATCAGGGCGACAGGTCCATCGGCGGCATGGTGCTCATCTCGGGAGCAGTGGCTGCGCTGCTGTCGTTCGTTTCCGGATTTTTCGTCGGGCGACCGGCGGGGCTCAAGCTCGCACAACTCAGCGAGCAACAGGGCAAGTCCGGCGCACCGTCCGAGGAGGTCGCGCGGCAGGTCGCTGCCTTGCGCGCACAAGCCGCGGCCGGCGCGCGAATCACTGCCGCGCTCATCGGACTCGCCGTACTGGCGATGGCCACGTTCCGTTACGCGGCGGCTATTGGTTGAGCGGCGCGCTCAGTTGCTTCTTCAGGTAATACTCGCGCCACAGAATGATCAGCCCTGAGGCGAGGATCAGCGGCGCGCCGATCCAGATCGAGAGCGCCGGGATCTCGTCGAAGAACGCGTAGCCGATTATGATCGCGACGATCATGTTGCTGTAGTCGAGCGGCGCGATCGCCGACGCTTCGGCATAGCGATAGGAATAGGTCATCAGCAGCTGGCCGAACACGCCGAACAATCCCGCGAGCACGATCAGCAGCCACTGCGTCGGCGTGGGCATCGGCCAGCCTTGAACTGCAGTCACGGCTGCGCAGAGCATGAACGTCAGCGAAAAGTAGAACGTGATCGTGATCGCGTGCTCGCCGCCGCTCATGCTGCGCAGAAAGACCATCGCGGTGGCCGATAGCACGGCGTTTGCCAGCGCGAGCAGGACGCCGGCGGAAGCGCCGTGCGCGAACGACAGATGCGGACCGATCGTGATCAGCACACCGACGAAGCCGATGCTCAGCGCGGTCCAGCGAAAGCGGTGAATCCGTTCGCCCAGGAATACCATTGCCAGCACGGTCAGGAACATCGGTGCGGTGAAGGTGATCGCCGTGAGATCGGCCAGCGGGATCATCGTGACCGCCGCGAACAGGCAAAACATGCTGGCCGTGCCCGACAACGAGCGCAGTGCATGTCGGCGCCAGTTGCTGGTCTTGAGCAGATGCAGTCCTTCCGTGCCCCACGCGATCAGTGCCAGCACCACGACCGAGATGACGCCGCGCACGAAGATCGTCTGGCCGCTGGGAATGTCGCGGCCGAGAAACTTGACGCACACGGTCATGCCGGCGAAGACGGCGACCGAGGCGAGCTTCAGCGCGATTCCGAGCAGTGGCAGGTGACGGGACGAGGAGGGCGGCACTCGCGCGGATGTTACCAGACGCGCGCTGACAGCTCGCTGCGTTGGATCGGGCGGCCGTGCAGGATCACCGTCTCGATGGTATCGAACGCAGTCACGCTCGCCAGCGGATTGGAGCGCAGCAGCAGCAGGTTGGCCGTCTTGCCCGGCTCGACCGTGCCGAGCTTGTCATCGAGCCGGAGCATGCGGGCGTTGTCGATCGTGAGCGCGCGGAACAGCTTCCCGTTCGAGACGCCTGCCGCAATCCAGTTGCTCATCTCCAGTCGGCCGTTGAGTCCAGGCGGATTGGTGTAGAGCAGGTCGCTCGGAGTATCCGATCCGAACAGCAAGCGCGCGTCGGCCTCCGCAAGGACGCGAGTAAGCTCGGCCGCTCGCGCGATCGTTCCGCGAATGCTGGGCTCGGCGGCAGCGTCCCTGTGACGGTCGGCGCCGCAGCCGTCCTTCGCGTGCGCGCACCAGTCGATGAACGCTGCCGGGTACGCATCGGCAACTTGGGAGCGCGTCAGATAGTCGGCTTGAAGCATGTCGAGCTCGCCGACGATCACTTGTGTCGTCGGCTGATAGCCAGTGCCGCGCCGCGCGACTGTAATCAAGAGCTCGCGTTCTTCTGCAGCCAGCGCGACTTCCTCGCCCGGCTCGCGCCACATTCCATGCGCGATCACATCGACGCCGGCGCCGACAGCAACTGCCTGGGCGCTCTTACGGTTCGCGTGCATGAATACAGGCAGGCCGCGTGCGTGAGCCGCGGCGACGAGTTGCTTGACTTCGTCCACGGTCGGCGTGACTCCGACGAATCCGTCGTAGACAGTCTTCACGCAGATCGCTCCATCGGCGGCGATGCGGCCGACGATCGCTTCCGGCGTGCGTTGGACCGGATCGCTGATGACAGCCAGCCGCTCCTGCAACGTTACGGGGTATGAGAAGTATGGATAGCGAATGGCGCGCAGCTGGCCGCCGATGATTGCCGCGGCTCCGCAGAAGTAGGCGTCCGGCCGGAGCTCCAGAGCATTCCACTGCGCTGTGCGGTCACCGCTGCCGACGAGATCGACGACTGTCGTGAAGCCGAAGAAGAGATAGCTCTTCGGATCCTGCGCGAGCGTGACCGCGACCACTTCGGGATGCGCGGTGGCTTGCTCGCGTGTCATGGCCGCCGGGAAGCCGGGCGGCACAGCCAGATGCACATGACTGTCGATGAGGCCGGGAATGAGGTAGCGGCCCGTGCCGTCGATTTCCCGCTCACCGCGCAGCGGACGCGCACTCACTTCCGCTACCCGCCCGTTGGTGATGCGCACATAGGCATGCTCCAGCGGCGCCGCGCGCTCGGGCGACACGACCGTCACGTCGGCAACGACGAGACCGGCCGGTGCCTGCGTCTGCGGCGAGCAGCCGGGCACTGCGAAACACGATCCTGCCGCTGCGACAACAGCGATCCACCGATTCATGACGACTTCAGACGGACCGCCGACAGGGAAGGTTGCAGAGGAATATTCTCTTTCGGCACGACCGCAGTTACCGTAGCGCACGGGGAGGACGTGCCATTGATCGATCGTCGCGAATTTGCTTTGCAGTTTCTGCAACTCGCCGCAGCACTCGCGGTGCCTGCACGGGTCTTCGCCGGTCCGGCGCGCGGAGAGTTCGAGGTCATCGTCCAGCGCGACGTGATGGTCGCGATGCGCGATGGCGTAAAGCTCGCGACAGATGTCTATCTCCCTGCGAAGAACGGCAAGGCGTTGGAGCAGCGTGTCCCGGTCATTCTGGAGCGCACGCCGTACGGCAAGTCTGGCAAGACGCGGCGTCATGCGAGCGAGGAGATCGCGAACATTTACGCGAGCCACGGCTATGCGGTGGCGTTCCAGGACTGCCGCGGTCGCGGCAATTCTCAGGGCGAGTACGTGAAGTATCTCAGCGACGGTCGCGACGGCTACGACTGCTGCGCCTGGATCGTGAAGCAGCCGTGGAGCAACGGCCGGATCGGTACGCAAGGTCTGTCGTACGGCGCGCACACCATCACTGCGCTGGCGTGTCTCGATGCGCCCGGGCTCGCGGCGATGTTCATCGACTCCGGCGGATTCGCCAACGCCTATCAGGGCGGTATTCGCCAGGGCGGCGCGTTCGAGCTCAAGCAGGTCACGTGGGCTTTCAACGCGGCGCTGGAGGCGCCGGAGATTCGCAACGATCGGGCCAAGCGCGCGGCGCTGCAGGCGATCGACATCAAGCAATGGTTCGGGCGCATGCCCTGGTCGCGCGGCCACTCGCCGCTCAGCCTCGTTCCGGAATACGAAGACTATGTCTTCGATCAATGGGAGCACGGCGTCTTCGACGACTTCTGGAAGCAGGTCGGCATCTACGCCGAAGGCTCGTACGAGCGCTTCAGCGATGTGCCGGTCACCTGGATGTCATCGTGGTACGACCCGTATCCGCGCACGGCGACCGACAACTACATCGCTCTCAGCAAGCTCAAGCGCAGTCCGCAGCGCTTGATTCTCGGGCCCTGGACTCACGGCAACAATCACGAGACCTTTGCCGGAGACGTCGACTTCGGGCCGACAGCACAGCTCGCCGGCAACATCGCGCCCGATCTGTTGACGCTGCGGCTGCGCTGGTTCGACCGCTGGTTGAAGGGCGTGAAGAATGAAGTGGACGGTGAGCCGCCGGTGCAGATCTTCGTGATGGGCGGCGGTACAGGCCGCAAGAATTCCGCGGGCCGCATGGACCACGGCGGGCAATGGCGCGCGGAGAAGCAGTGGCCGCTGGCGGGAACCGTGCCGACGAGCTTCTATCTGCACGGTGATGGCGGACTATCGGAGGCCGCGCCAGATGCCGGTGCGCCGCCACGCATCTACGACTACGATCCGCGCCACCCCGTCCCGACGATCGGCGGCACTGTCACATCGGGGCAACCGGTCATGGTCGGTGGTGCGTTCGATCAGCGTGAAGCTCCCGCTTTCTACGGCTCACGCCCGCCGTACCAGCCGCTGGCGAAGCGTGCGGACGTGCTCGTATTTCAGACTGCGCCGCTCGAGCGCGATGTCGAAGTGACTGGAGCGATCGAAGCCGAGCTGTGGATCGCATCGAATTGTCCGGACACGGACTTCACGATCAAGTTGCTCGACGTGTATCCGCCGAATGCAGACTACGCGGACGGCTATGCGATGAATCTCACCGACGGAATCCTGCGCTGCCGCTATCGGGATTCGTGGGAGCGACCGTCGCTGCTGACGCCCGGCCAGGTCTATCGCATCAAGGTGACGGCGTTTCCGACCTCGAACCTGTTCAAGCGCGGTCATCGGATCCGCCTCGACGTCTCGTCGAGCAACTTCCCGCACTTCGATCTCAACTGGAACAGCGGTGCGCCCGAAGGCGCCCGCGGCGGGATACGCGTTGCGACCAACCGCGTGTTCGTGGATAAAGAGCGCGCATCTCGTGTCGTGCTGCCGGTGATTCGGAGGGTTTGATAGCGGTGTTGACCCTGCTCGGCTTCGGCATGGTGATCACGTTCATGACGCTGATCATGACGCGGCGGCTTTCGCCATTGGTTGCGCTGATCAGCATCCCCGTGCTGTTCGCGCTGCTCGGCGGCTTCGGCGGACCGCAATTGGGCGAGATGATGCTGACGGGCTTGCGCACGCTGGCGCCGACCGGCGTGATGCTGATGTTCGCGATTCTCTACTTCGGCCTGATGATCGATGTCGGTCTGTTCGATCCGGTGATCCGGGCCATCCTCCGCGTGGTCGGCAACGATCCGCTGAAGGTCGTCGTCGGTACGGCGCTGCTCGCTGCGTTCGTCTCGCTCGACGGCGACGGCTCGACGACGTACATGATCACAGTCGCCGCGATGCTGCCTCTCTACCGGCGTCTGCGTCTGGACCCGCTGAGTCTGACTTGCGTGACTATTCTCGCGAACAGCGTGCTGAACCTCACGCCATGGGGCGGTCCGCTCGCTCGCGTTGCCAGCGCGCTGCACGTCGAGCCCGCCGAAGTGTTCGTGCCCATGCTGCCCGCGATGGTGACGGGCATAGTCGGAGTGCTGGGGCTCGCGTGGCTGCTCGGTCGGCGCGAAAAGCAGCGGCTTGGTCATTTGTCCTTGAGTGCGGCTGCAGCGGAAGAGGTATCTATTGCAGACAGCGCCTTGGTACCGCCGCAGTCGGATGCGGATATCGTGCGCAAGCCGAGACTGCTCGTGTTCAACGCGCTGCTTACTGTGGCGCTGCTCGTCGCCCTGGTGCTCGGTGTGTTGCCGCTGCCAGTGTTGTTCATGGTCGCGTTTGCGATCGCGCTGGTCATCAACTTTCCGAAAGTCTCCGAGCAGCGCGAGCGCGTGGCCGCCCACGCGAAGAACGTGATCGCGGTGGTCTCATTGATTTTTGCGGCGGGTATCTTCACCGGCATCTTGAACGGCACCGGCATGCTCGACGCAATGGCGAAGAGCCTGCTCGACATCGTTCCGCCGACGCTCGGCCCCTATCTTGCGCCGATCACGGCGCTGGCCAGCCTGCCCTTCACGTTCTTCGTCTCTAACGACGCGTTCTATTTCGGCGTGATACCGGTCGTCGCCGAGACGGCGAGCGGATTCGGCATTTCGCCGGTCGAAATTGCGCGCGCGTCGCTGATCGGCCAGCCGGTGCACTTCCTCAGCCCGCTGGTGCCTTCGACGTACCTGCTGGTCGGCCTCGCGGGCGTGGAGTTCGGCGATCACCAACGCTTCACCTTGAAGTGGGCGGTGCTGGTCTGTCTGCTGATGCTGGTCGCTTCGCTCGCGTGTGCCGTCTTTCCGTTTGCAGCCTGAGCAGTCGCTACGCGCTCTTCAATCGCCCCTGTTCTTCGAGCAGCTTGTAGGCCAGGTAGTACTTATAGATGTTGCGCACGTACGTGACTGTCTCCGCGCCGATGCGGCGGGCGGCGACGATCTCGACGTTGTCGAACCAGATGTTCGGATCGAGTTGCAGCTTGCCAGCCTCGGCGCGCAGCTTCGCGACACGGGCCGGCCCGGCGTTGTAGGAAGCAAGCGAGAACAGCGCCTTGTCGAGCCGCGTCATCGGCTCCGCCTCGTAGTAGTCGTCGATCATCAGGCGCAGATATTTCGTGCCCGCTTCGATGTTGCGATCGAGCTGCTCGATGTTCTTCACGCGCACGCGCGGATCCCGCGCCGTCGCCGGCATGACCTGCATGATGCCGACTGCTCCCACCGGGCTCTTCTTCTTGTTGTCGAGTCCCGACTCCTGATACGCCTGGGCCGCGAGCAGCAGCCAATCGAGCGAGTACTGGGTGCCGTACTGTTCGAATAGCTGGCGCGTCTGCCGCAGGCGCTCGGCGTCCTTGGCTTTGCCGGGGTTGCGGATGAACTTGCCCTCGGTGAAGTACTCTTTGAACTTCATGTTGCCCCAGAGCGTGCCTTCGCCGTGCGCCTTCTGGAATTTGCCGACGAGCGCCCGCACCTGCGGATTTTCCTTGCGCACTGCCCAGGTGAACGGCGCGTTGCTGCGCAGCTGAATAGTCTCTTGAACTTGCAGCTCGGGCAGTATCGGCGCCCAGAGTTTCGCGATGTATCGGTTGGTCACCGTGGCGGGGATGACACCGGCGTTGACCATCTCGAGCGCTTCGTCATCCTCGATCGACGGATCCAGCTCGCGAACGACGACGGGTTTGAGCTTGCGCTGCGCGAGGTCGCGATTCAGCTGCTCGAGACTCTCGAAATAGGCGGTGCCGCGGCGGACCCACACTTCGCGGCCGGACAAGTCATCCACCGTGGCCGCTGCAGGTGTCGCGGCATTGCGGACGAAGACTTCGGTGACCTGAAATCCGGCATCCGCGAAATCGACGACCTTGCGGCGCTCGGGCGTGTCGGTGACGAAGACTGCGATGATGTCGCCGCGTCCGCTCAGCAGTGCCGGCAACAGCTGATCGCGCCGCACCGGCACGACCACGACCTGCATCTTCAGGTTCTTTTTCGTTTTCAGCTCTGCGTTGATCCAGCGCTCGAACTCGACCAGCGCATCGGCTGTGATCCCCTTTTGCGCGCCGCGGTCGAAAAAGAAGTGCGTGCGGTCGATGGCGACCAGCGCGCGAATCTGTCGACGCTGCAGCATCTCCGGGAGGTCACCGGTGTGCGGCTCGATGACCTGATCGAGGGCGCTCGGGAGAGGCGGGGCGGGTTCGGGCGCAGCGGCTGGAGTCGAGGCGTGACTATCCGCGGGCGCAGCGGCTGGAGTCGAGGCGCGACTGTCCTGCGGCGCCTCGGCGGGTGGAGATCCGGACTCGCGCGAACAGGCGCACAGGGCCGCGAGCACGATGAAGATGCGAAGAGCCGGGCACATGCGCACGACGCAGTGTGCGGCCGAGGCCCGGCAAGCACACTACGTACGAGGTGAAAGGGTGGCATCACCGCAAGAATGAGCGCGCGGCTCGATGCATCGCCATGTTCATTCCGCTCGATGTGATGCGGGAGGCCGTGCAACGTGCTGGAATTCGTTGCATGCGCGAATGAGGGTCCGCTCATCGGTCGGAGAATCAACCACGTTGCATATTCGGCAACGACTGCTCCAAAGAATGCGAGCTCGCTGTCTCGACCGATCGGCGGCCACTGGGTAACCTGCGGGACCCAACACCTCAGCACGGATTCGCGAACGCATGAACGCTGCACAGACCATTCAGTCCTTCGCCAGTGTCGACCAGGCCGCAGATCCCGGCGCTCTGGTTCGATTCCTCGATACCGTCTCCACTCGGTACTTTGGCCGTGTCAATGCGCGTTCGTTCGAGATGCTGCGAGTCAAGCCCGGGGCTGCCGTCCTCGAAGCAGGTTGCGGCACCGGCAGAGACGCCCTCGCCTTGCGGACGCTGGTCGGTCCCGCGGGCCGTGTGGTCGGAGTAGACAGCAGCCAACTCATGGTGTCGCAGGCAGTCGAGCGGGTAACCAGCGCCGGCTCGCCGGTCGAGTTCCAGGTGGGGGACGTCCAACGTCTCGCGTTCGATGACGGCACTTTTGACGGGATTCGATCCTCGCGCGTGCTGTGTCACGTGGATGAGCCGCGTCGTGCGCTGACAGAGATGATCCGCGTCCTGCGGCCGGGAGGGCACCTCGTGGCCATCGAGCCGGATCACGATACGTTGGTCATTGCTTCGCCCCAGCGCGATTGCACGCGCAGGATCGTCAACGCCTTCGGCGACGGCTTTCGCGATGGCTGGACCGGACGCTGGCTACCGGTATGGTGCCGGGAATTGGGGCTGCGCGACGTCCAGGTCGAGCCCCATACGATCCAGATGGAGTACGAATTCGTGATGGACGCCGTCGGGCTCCACAAGAAAGTCGAAGAGCTCCAACACGCGGGCTCGATCACTGCTGCAGACGCATCCGAGTGGATGACATTTCAGGAACGGGCTGCCGAGACAGGCTCGTTTTTCAGCGCGATCACTGTCTTCATGGTGGCCGGCCGCAAGGACTAGCAGCCGGGAGCGAACTCAGTCGCGCGGCTTGCGGGTCCAGAAGACTTCGAGAGTCCGCAACATCGCGCACGCGAAGCGCGGCTTCGCGTGCGCCTGGATGATTCAATGCGCGAGCTCATCGATCACTGCTCGATCATCAGCATCGATTGCATACACCGGTCCGTTTCGCCGCCAATGCAGTCGCTGCATGGAGTTGCGATCTACGTAGCGCGCGATCGCTTTACCAACGGCGTCGCTGATTGCGACGGTGCTCGGATAGTGCATGCCGCCCCACACTCGCGCGTTGTTGCCGTCAGCGCGCGCCTGCCTGATGCTCGTATACGTGCGGTCCGGCTGTTTGGGTGTCGTGAGCTTGAATGTTTGTCGGTCGCTGAAGTGCGCGAGAAGAATGCTCGCGGCGACCCCGTTGAGACTGGGATGCCCGGCAGGATATTCCGGGTGAGACGGCGTAGTGACGAGAGGTGCCCAGGCAACGTCGGGACCTGTCCCCGGGTTGTCATCGGTAGCTGCCTGCGTGATGGCGGTAATCGGCCGCCATGTCACCGCCGCCGCATCCTCGCCATAGAAGCGCTTGGCGCTCCAGATGGTCAAAGCCGTATCGGCCATCGCGATATTCAACACCGCGAGCAGGCGGTTGGCGCGGGAGATCGAAAGGCGGTGGGCGCGCGCAATCTGGTTCGCCGCCTGATTCCAGTGAACGCTGGCGTTGCCTTCCCAGAAGGGAGCGAGCGCTGTCTGCTCTTCGGTGCGGGTCGAGCCGGTTATACCACCAAGCGCCTTGACGGCATTGAAGTCGTTCACATACGTCGGGCTGTCCAAACCGCGTGGTGCGGGCGGTCGAAACTGTGTGTTCGCAACCAGGACAAACGGAGCAGTGAACGCCAACCCCTGCGCGCTCATCGCTGTTGCGGGCGCAACGGGACGCCATTGGCCAACTGCCTGCCCTCCGCCGAAGGCAACGTAGATGCCGTTGAAGCCATCGTTCGCACGCCGCGCGAGCACGGTTTGCGCGACCTCCGTGCCCCACGCAATGCCGCGCTGGCGCGATTGCCATGCGTTGGCGCGCTCCCGCGAATGCCAAGGCGTACCGTGGTCGCGCGATGCGCTGCAATCTTCGCGGTCCTCGTCCAACGCCGCGAGGGAGGCGGTGTAGCTGGAATCCAACTCCAATTGCCGGGAGGGGAACAGGCCGACCAGCGCGGTGTGTGCGGCGGCAATCACTGCAGCCCGGCGCGACGCACCAGGAACCGCCGCTGGACGCACGAGGATTGGTTGGTAGCGCCGCTCTATCCCGTTGTAGGCATCGAAGATTGCCGTGTGCACGATCGCGCCGAGCCGCTGGCTGGATGAGTTCGGTGTGCTCGTCGCGATGAGCGTGTCGATAAGAACCTGGTTCCACTCCAGTACCTGGTTGTCCGGGGCGCACTCATGGGCGAGCGCGGTTCTCGATTGGATCGCACTGCCGGCGAGGAGGGCCCAGGCGCCCAGCCAGGCAGCGGCTGCGACTCTCGGGATTCTGGATGTCATCGGATTCTCCTTTCACGTACACGGATTCGGTTGAGCGTCGAGCCGCGATAGAATCGTCGGCGCGGCGCACCCTGCGCCCGCACGGTGGCTGCAGTGACGGCCATGAGTCCTTCCCACCGAGCTTCTTTTTTCTTCGAAAGTCTTCTTGGGCGTCATGAACGCGTCGCAGGCAACTTACGAGTTCGGACCGTTCTGCCTGGATGGCAACAAGAAACTGTTGTGGCGCGACAGCGAACCCGTAGCGCTGACGCCCAAAGTCCTGGACACGCTGCTGACGCTGATCGAGTTGCGCGACCGCGTCGTCACCAAGGACGAGCTGCTCGAGCGGGTCTGGCGTGGCACGGTGGTCGAAGAGGGAGGATTGGCGCGAAACATCTCCATCCTGCGCAAGGCGCTGGGCGAAAAACCCGACCAGCACACGTACATCGTCACGGTACCGGGCAAGGGGTATCGCTTCGTGGCGGACGTTCGAGAGGCGGCAGGAGCCGGCGCATCTGCCAAGGAGGCGCGGGCATCGCGATGGCTGCTGCTAGGTGGATTGGTTGCGCTCGCGGCAGCAGTCCTCGTGGTCTACCTCTGGCGCCATCCGCCAGGCGCGCCGGCGGCACCACCGGCGATTACTTCGCTCGCAGTACTGCCGCTGGCCAATCTGTCAGGCGACCCGGCGCAGGAATATTTCGCCGATGGCATGACGGAGGCGCTCATCGGCAACCTTGCGCGTATCCGCGCGCTTCGCGTTGTCTCGCGCACGTCAGTGATGCGATTCAAAGGCGGCACCCGCTCTCTTCCTGAGATTGCGCGGGCGTTGAGCGTGGATGCGATCGTCGAAGGGTCGGTCCTGCGCACGGGCGATCGCGTGCGCATCAGCGTGCAGCTGATTCACGTGGCGACGGATGCGCATCTGTGGGCGCGCGAATACGAGCGCGACTTGACCGACATCCTGAAGCTGCAGGGTGAGGTCTCGCGCGCAGTTGCCGAAGAGATCCAGGTTCAGATCACGGCAGAGGAGCGTGCCCGCCTGGCATCGGTTGCTTCGGTCGATCCAGCCGCGTACCAGGAGTACTTGCTGGGCCAGCATTATCTGTGGAGGCTGGACGAGGAGGATCTGACGCGAGCAATCGATCATTTCGAGCAAGCGACACGCCTCGATGGCCGGTATGCCGCCGCGTATGCCGGTTTATCTCACGCGTGGTGGTGGCGGGGTGTGTGGGGAGCGAAGTCTCCGAAACAAGTAGAGGTGCAGTCACGCGCCGCCGCACTTCGGGCGTTGGAGCTCGATCCGCAGCTCGCGGCAGCGCACGTCTCGACCGGTCGCATCAAATTCTCATACGACTGGGATTGGTCGGGTGCCGAGATGGATTTCGGCCGCGCCCTGGAACTCGACCCGAACAGTCTGGACGCCCATTTCTTTGAAGGCATGTTGTTCATGGCTCTGGGGCGCTTCCCGGAGTCGATCGCCCACATCGAGCGAGCCGAGCAGCTCGATCCGTTGTCGGCGACGGTTCAGTCGGCGTTCGGCAGGATCCTCTACCGTGCGCGCAGATTCGATGAGGCAATTCTGCATCTGAACCAGGCCATCGAGTTGCAGCCAGAGGCCCCCGGAAATTATGGACGGCTCGCAGATGTCTACGAGGAGATGGGTCGGTACGACGAGGCGCTTGCCGTCCATGAGAAAGAGAAGAGGGTGTCAGGGCGGGCACAGGATCTCAGCCCCGCCGTGGCTCGAATCTACGCGCGCATGGGCAAGGCTGACGAGGCAAGGAGAATCCTCGATCTGCAACGGACCAGGGGATCGCAGTGGTTTGTGCTGGCAACGACCTACGCCGCACTGGGCGATAAGGACGAAGCCTTCCGATTGTTGTTCCAGGTGACCGAAGAGCGCGACGCGCTGAACTACGTCAAAACGGATCCGCGTCTGGACAGCCTGCACTCGGACCCCAGATGGCAGACGCTGCTGCGTCGGATGAACCTTCCGACTGAGCCGGACGGCCACTGAATCGTTGGCGACGCGCTTGCAACCGGCGCAGTGCCCGGGGAAGATCGCCGCGCCTCAATTGCCGGAGTCGGATGTGGCCAACTGCCGTGGGTTTGGAATCGAGCGTGTTGCGATGTTCTTGCTCGCGAGCGCGTGCGCCAGCGGCGCGGCCAGTGCTGCCACGCCACCGTTGCTGCCCGAACCGGTGATCGCAGCACTTGCGAATGAGCTCGATGGCGATCGCGCCAAGCACGACGTCGAAGTATTCGCGCAGCTGCATCGCATGCGCGCCTCTGAGCCGTTTCATCGTGCCACCGAGTACATCGTGGCCGAACTGCGGCGTGCCGGCCTGGACACTGTGGAAGTGCTGCGGTTTCCCGCGGACGGGAAGACGATGTTCGGCACTCAGAAGGCGCGGCCGGCTTGGGATGCAGAGTTTGCCGAACTGTGGGACCAAGGCACTCGCATCGCCAGCTGGGAATCCATGCCCTTGTCGCTGGCTCAGGACAGCGACAGCGGCGAGGTCACTGCCGATTTAGTAGACGTGGGTGCAGGGACACGAGAGCAGGACTATGCGGGCAAGCAGCTACGCGGCCAACTGGTGCTGACCAGCTCGCAGCCCGAGGCCGTCGCGCCGCTGGCAGTGGATCGCTTCGGTGCGGCCGGCATCGTCAGCTATGCGCAGAACCAACCGACGGCCTGGTCGCGTGAAGATGAGTCGCTGGTGCGCTGGGGGCATCTGGACAGCTTCAGTCCGCGTCGCACCTTCGGCTTCATGGTGTCACTCAAGCAGGCGCGCAGTTTTCAGGCGCGCCTGACCGCGGGCGAAACGGTGCGGCTGCACGCGAGTGTCAAAGCGCAGCGCCATCCAGGCGAGTACGAGATCGTCACCGCAACGATCGCCGGCGCGGATCCCGCGCTGACTCAGCAGCAGATCGCTTTCACGTGCCATCTCGATCATCCCCGGCCGGGCGCGAATGACAACGCCAGCGGCTGTGCGACGATTCTGGAAGTTGCGCGCAGCTATGCGCACCTGATCGCGCAGGGCAAGCTCGCGCGTCCGCGCCGCACGCTGCGCTTCTTCTGGCCTCCCGAAATCGAAGGCAGCACCCTTCTGCTGAACGCGCGCCCCGATCTCGCCAAGCAGATCATTGCCGACATCCACATGGACATGGTCGGCGGCGGCCCGCGCACCAAAGCCGTGTTCCATGTCACGCGCTCGCCCGCCAGCCTGCCGAACTTCATCAACGACGTGGCCGAGGCGTTTACTGCCTTCGTCAACGCCGAAAGCGAAGCCTTCGCAGCCGGCCGCGGCTCGCGCTATCCGCTGATTGCTGCCAGCGGTGACAAGCAGGCGCTGCTCGCACAGGTGAAGGAATTCGATGCCGGCAGCGACCACGTGGTGTTCACCGACAGCTCGTTCCGCATCCCGACTATTTATATGAATGACTGGCCGGACCGCTACATTCATACGACCGGCGATCTGCCCGAGAATATCGACGCGACGAAGCTGGAGCGCGCAGGTTTCATCGGTGCAGCGAGTGCCTGGTTCCTCGCCAATCTGACCGCAGAAGACTTGCCGGCGCTCGCCGCACTGCTCGAACGTCAGAGCTTGCGACGGACCGCAGTGATGCTGGAGCGTCGCGGCGGATTGCCGCCTGCTGAGCAAGGGGCGCTGGAAACACTGCACATGGCGTACGAGCGCGGTGTGTTGGACTCGCTGGAGCGTTGGCTGACCGTGCCACCTGCGATGCGTGCTACGCGCCAGCGGTTTCTCGGGCAACTGGCCGGCATTTCGGTCGCTGATCGCAGCTCCGCCAAGCGCGAGCCGCCCGGCGTCGTGTACGTGCGCAATGCCGAACCCAAAGGTCCGATGAGCGTGTTCGGCTACGACTACCTGGTCGATCATCTCGGTGCAGAGCGTGCGGCAGCGCTGGCGCTTACAGATTATTCCGGTCTGCGCGGCGGAGGCGGTGAGTACTCGATCGAGGCGCTCAACTTCGTCGATGGCCGCCGCAGCGTCCGCGACATTCGCGATGCGCTGGCCGCGGAGTTCGGCCCGGTGCCTCTCGAGCACGTGGCGGCGTATCTCGAAGCGCTGGAGACCATCAAGGTTATTCGTCGGCGGTAATAACTTCCGCAATCTGCGCGCCACGTTCGTGGAGCACGATCGGACCAGGGCGGCTCATTCAGGCGGCGAAGGTGGCGCCACGACGAAGAACGACGAAAAAGATGGGTAGTATGACCGTGCGACTGTACCCAGATTGGATACGTGGACAGCAGCACGGAGGTTCCGGTGCGCACGATGCTTCTCGCGGCGGCGTTGACTCTCACGGCCTGCGACTCGCAGCCGCCGAAGTCCATCGATGAGATCAATCAGATTGTTCGCGTGGCGGACGCGGCGATGGACGTTGCGGAGAAGATCGGTCGAGGAGCGTCCACGGCCGACGTTCACGAAGCGCTGGGGGCAATGAACCTCGCCCTCGGTGCCGCCCAAAAACAGATCTATGAGATCGAGAGCCGCGTCGGCATCGCCAAGTACCTGGGCAGAGGCTCGATCGACCCGCACGACGTAAGTGCTTGCATCCGTACGAGCGTCACCAGCGCGGCTTCGATCGAACAAATGTCCAGCGACATGTTGGCGCTTTGGCTGATGCAAACCGTGGAGTGCGCCAGCAAGTCCAGAACGTATTTCGATGCAGTGTCTGGCGATGACGCAGCCGCAGTCGCTCTGGCCATCAGCGTCATCTACCCGGTCAAGCTGGTCGGCGAAGCCAAAGGCGGGTTGGCGGCTGAGCCTGCGCTGCTGGAGGACTATCGTTCCGCCAACGAGGATATTGTCGCCAAGCTGGCGCCGAAGTGCCGCGAGCGGAAGGGCACAGGTTCTGCCGGAACCGAACAGGTGCGCTACGAATGTGCCGCGCACGAAGTGGCGATGTCAGTCCAGCCGAAGCTGGACGCGTTGGCGGCGCGATTGACGGCGTCGCGTTAGCAGCCCACGAACTTCGAAGCAACACGCAGCCGCGCAGTGCCCAAGCGCGGCGTCAAATCTCAGATTCCTTTCCCACGCAACGAGACCGATTGCAGCGCGGCGCCTCCGCCGGGCGTGACCTGCAAGATCGCCGATTTCGCACCCGTCGACGTCGGCTTGAAAACCACGCTTAACGTACAGCTACCACCTACTGCCACCTGAGCCGGGCAATTGTTCGTCTGAGCGAACTGCCCCGGATTCGTGCCCGCGAGGTTGAGCGAGGTGATCGGCAGCACGACGCCGCCTGTATTGCTGATCCACACGGTTTTTGCAGTGCTGACGGCATTGCGCGCGACATTGCCGAAGCGCAGCGCGGTCGGGGACACGGAGAAAGTTGATCTCACGCCTGTACCCGAGAGCGATACAGTCTTGGTACCTGCCCCGCCACCCGCAGTCACGCTGAGTGTAGCCACCTTCGATCCTGTACCGATCGGCTTGAACGTTACTTTGATCGCGCAGCTCGCGCCGGCAGCTACCGAGGTCCCGCAGTTGTTGGTCTGCGCGAACTGGGTGGGATTGATGCCGCCGATGGTGATCGAGGTGATCGGCAATGCCGTGACGCCGGTGCTGCGCAGCGTGATCGTCTTCGCGCTTGAAGCGAGGTTCAGTGCCTGATTACCAAACACCAGGGAGCTCGTAGACAAAGTGTAGGCAGACCCTTGGTTCGTTCCGCCAATCACGACCGGCTGCGTGATGCTGTTGGTGACTCCCCGAGTATCCGTCACTGTCAGGGTCAGGTTGATCGTCTGGGGTGAGTTGAACTGGACGGCGATGAACTTGGATTGAAGGACACCGATTTGCTGTCCAGCCACCGTCCAGACCCATGCCAGGATGCCGCGATCGTCCGTCGAACCGGAACCATCGAAGCTGCAGAAGAAGGAAGCGGTGCAGCTATAGGTGAATCTCGCGACCGGCGGCAGATTTGGGGGCGGCGGGCTCACAGGTGTCAGGAGCACTGCGCTGCGCAGACCTGTCTGGGTGTTGATCGCCCATCCTGTGATCTGTTGCGCGTCATTGATGTCGTACGCCTCCATGATTCGCCAGCTCCCCGGAACGAACAGGAGATCATCAATCATCGCGAGCAGACCCAGGTTGTCGGTATAGATGACGCCCTGGCGCAATGTACTGAGTAACCCCGTGCCTACGACATCGCCCCATTGATTGATGCCGTTCCCGGCGTTGCGCTGACCTGTTCCGCCGAGAATCTTCCAGCCTGGCCCGTCCGTGTACCGCACGACGACTTCGGCATTACCCGAGGCGCCGGAAGCGCTGCCGGCAACCTGACCGCTGGCGTTGATCGCAAAGGCGAATGAGTTGGCCCAGCCAGCAGGTTTACCCAGGAGTTCGAGGCCACCGATCGTCGACCAGCGGAATGCTTCGAGGCCCAGATAACCCGCGATCAAACCCGAGGCATTCATGTCCAGGGCGCGCGCGCTGGTCCCGGTCGAGCCGAGGCCGAGATCTCTCATGCCGGTCGCGGGAGAATGGATGAAGGATCGGATACTCAGTGATGAGCTCGCGTCTGAAGTCCCTGCGATCTGATCGGCGTCGTTGATGGCGTAGGCGGCGCTTTCCGAGCCGCCCGGCAGGACGCCGAGATCAGTCACGGCGGTGACGATGCCCTGTGGTATCGCAACGCGCCAGCGCACCGCGTGAATCGCCGAACCGGACGAGTCGAGCCGCGCTTCGCCGACGACAGTGATGACTCCCGCCGCGCGCGCGGAGACATCCCGTGCGACTCCATAGGGTTGGCTGCTCGACGTCGTTAGAACGATGACCCCGTTTTCGGCAGTACGCAGCATCGGCACAGCCAGGCCGTTGAGCGTGGTCCACCCCACGACATCGCCCGTTTGATTGACACGAAGCCCTGTGATCCCGCCGATGGGAGTGACGCTGTAGACCGGCACTCCGGTGGGCGCGGCCAGGCCCGACAGCGGCAAGAGCATGCTTGCGAGCGATATCAATGCGAAGCGAAGGGAAGCCTGCTGTGGCATGTGGCCCGTCCAAGCGATGCAGCTGGAATTTGCGAGATATTCTCAAGGCTGCACCGTTGAGTCCGGGCTGTCTGTTCGGTCGGACACACGCCAGTTGCCGGAAAGGTTTGACACGCCGCACGTCCTCAGTAATATGCGCGCCCCGGACACGAATTGAATTACTGGCAATCGACATGCCCACGTCACAGTACAGCGCAATGAACGACAACCAAGCGTGAGCTTTCGCGAGATGACTTGCGGAGCTTGCTCGCTCCCCAAGTCAGGTGCGTAGCCTTTCGGCTCCGACAAAGCCCCTGGCCGGGTCAACCTGCCAGGGGCTTTGTGTTTCTGGCGGC
>Ga0134123_10000060_pt1 | contig 67520 bp, 56 predicted proteins | sample KB303_FD_96460 | JGI IMG/M metagenome (GOLD analysis project Ga0134123, IMG submission 96460) | Terrestrial soil microbial communities without Nitrogen fertilizer from Kellogg Biological Station, Michigan, USA - KB3-0-3 | ecosystem: Environmental > Terrestrial > Soil > Unclassified ...
GCCCGCTGCCTGCTGCCAGCTACAATGTCGCGCGTGGCGATGCGGCCCGGCGACCTCGTAGACATCTCGCGGTACGTGGACCTCAATCGCGCCGAGTGGGCGCGGCTGCGCGCCGCCACGCCGCTGCCGCTCTCGGAAGCGCAGCTGCGGCCGCTCGGCGGCGTCACCGAGCGCGTCTCGCTCGACGAGGTCAGCGACATCTACCTGCCGCTCTCGCGGCTGCTGAACCTGTACGTCGACGCCACCCAGAAGCTGCACGCCGCGACGAGCACGTTCCTCGGCGGCTCCGCGAGCCTGCGGATTCCGTTCGTCATCGGCATCGCCGGCAGCGTCGCCGTCGGCAAGAGCACCGCATCCAGGGTGCTGAAGGCGCTGCTGTCGCACTGGCCCAGCCATCCGCAGGTGGACCTGGTCACCACCGACGGCTTCCTGCTGCCGCAGAGCGAGCTGGAAGCGCGCGGCCTCGCGCAGCGCAAGGGGTTTCCGGAAAGCTACGACGTGCGGCGGCTGCTGCGGTTCCTGGCGGACGTGAAGTCAGGCCTGCCGGAGGTGGCGGCGCCGGTCTACTCGCACCTGGCCTACGACATCGTGCCCGGCGAGTTCCAGACCGTGCGGCAGCCCGACATCGTCATCGTCGAAGGGCTCAACGTGCTGCAGACCAGGTCGCGGCAGCGGAAGCCGCCGGCGATGTTCGTCTCGGATTTCTTCGACTTCTCGATCTACGTCGACGCCAACGAGGCCGACATCGAGCACTGGTACGTCGAGCGCTTCATGAAGCTGCGCGCGACGGTCTTCCAGAGCCCGTCGTCGTACTTCCATCGCTACGCGGAGCTGGGCACGGCGGAGGCCGACGCGACGGCACGGCGCATCTGGGAGACGATCAACCTCGTCAACCTGCGCGAGAACGTGCTGCCGACGCGCGAGCGCGCCCATCTCGTGCTGGAGAAAGGGCGCGATCACGCGGTGAGGCGGGTACGGCTGCGGATGGTGTGACCGAAATTCAAAATGCAAAATTCAAAATGCAAACCGTGAGTGGCTCGTCACAACGGTGTGAATGTCGCGACGACGTTCACCCAACATGACGCGCACATTCAGGGTTTGCTTTTTGCATTTTGAATTTTGCATAGACTCTATCCCGGCGAAGCTCCCTGCGTATTCACATAGACCGCGTAGAGCGACTGCGCGGCCGTCATGAACAGCCTGTTTCGCTTCGGCCCGCCGAACGCGAGGTTGGCGCACGTTTCCGGCAGCCTGATGCGGCCGAGCAGCTTTCCTTCGGGCGACCAGACCGTGACGCCGCTGTACCCGAGGTTGCGCCCCGCGTTGCTGCCGCACCACAGGTTGCCGTTGACGTCGACGCGGATGCCGTCGGTCCCGCAGCGGACGCCGTCGACCATCATGTTGCTGAATTCCTTCTGGTTCGCCAGCTTGTTGTCGGCGCCGATGTCGAAGCTGTGGACGTTACCGGCGTTGACGATGTAGACCTTCCGGTAGTCGGGCGAGAACGCGATGCCGTTGGGATTGCCGGCGAGGTTGGCGCTGCTGACCATCATGTCGACGCGCCCGCTCTGCGCATCGGCCCGGTAGACGTTGGCGGTCATGATCTCGCGCTTCGCGTTGCCGACGCCGATCACCTGCCCGGCGCGCGAGTTGTACCGTCCGTCGGCGTTGCCGGCGCCACCAGAGACTTCCGGCGCGCCTTCGTAGAGCGTGAAGCCCGCGGCCGGATCGGTGAACCAGTAGCTGCCGTCGCGGTGCGCCGCCACGTCGTTGGGCGAGTTGAGCCGCTGGCCCATGTAGGTTTCGGCAATCGCGGTAATCGATCCGTCGTGCTCGTAGCGCGAGATGCGGCGGCCCGTGTGCTCGCACGTCACCTGGCGTCCCTGGAAGTCGAACGTGTTGCCGTTGCTGTTGTTCGACGGGTTGCGGAACACCGTCACGCGGCCGTCATCGTCGATCCACCGACGCTGGACGCCCATCGGCACGTCGCTCCACACCAGGTACTTCCCCTGGCTGCACCAGGCGGGTCCCTCGGACCAGCTCCCGCCGGTCCAGAGGCGGTGGATGGCGCTGTTGTTCACCCGCAGCGCATTGAAGCCTGGGTCGATGGTGACGATGTCGGGGTCCGGGTAACTTACGGGATCCCCATTCGGGCTGTAATCGCGATGGACATCGAAGGGAGACGGCGGTGGCGGCGCGGCCTGCGCGCCCTGCGCCGCGGCGGCGCGTGGACCAAGTGCGGCCGCGCCGACGACCGCACCAATCCGTCCAATCAGAACGCGTCTGGAGATCGTCGTCATACGGACCTCATTTTCAGCGGACAGTCGGCAGTGGGGTCCTGCCCACTGCCGACTAGTTGAGGCCGTTAAGATTGATCAGGCGCGGGTCTTTCGCAAGGCCTTCAGCGTCAGCCAGAACTGCGCGGCCGTGAACGCGACGCCGAGCAGCCAGTCGGACGCGCGCGCACCGGCGGAAGCCGACACGCGACCGGTCACAGCGGGGACCGACTGCATGGCCGCCGCGGGCGCCGGACGCAGCGCCGATGCCGGTGGCGCGTCCGCGCCGGGCGTCTTCGCCGCGGTGACGGCGGCGGCTGCCGGCTGCTGCTCCGCAACCTCCTTCACCTCGTCTGCGCTCGGCGGCTTCTCCCCCTGCTCTCGCCGGTTCGCCATCCATGCGCGCATCGCGGCGGGCCCGATCAGGCGCTTCTGGCCCTTTACCTTCTCGCCCGCCTCCTTGCCGTACGGTGACGCATGCTCGATTTCGGCGTTCATCTCCGCGCCGAACAGAATCACGGCGCCTGAGATGTAAAACCACAGCATGAGCACCATGACGCCGCCAATGGCGCCGTAGGTCTCCGCATAGTCCGAAATGTTCACGACGTAGTACTTGAAGGCGAGCGATGCCACCAACCACAGGGTGGTGGCGAAGACCGACCCTGGCGTCAACCACACCCAGTCCTGCTCGGCATCGGGCGCAAAGTAGTACACGAGCGCAAAGCCCGTGCTGGTGAGCGCGAAGACGACTGGCCACTGAAGGATTTTCCACGTCCATTCGAACACCGGTCCCAGGTGCACCCACACGGCGACCTTCGTCGCCAGCGTCGGCCCCACGATGACCAGCGCGAAGGAGATCAGGATGAAGAGGGCGACGCCGAGCGTCAGCAGAGTCGCCGTCAGTTGCACCTTCCACCAGGGACGGCCCTCTTCGATGTCGTAGGCGCTGTTGAGCGTGTTGATGATGGCGCTCATCGCGGCGGAGGTGCTCCAGATCGCGGCCGCGATGCCGAAGGTGAGCAGGCCCCCTGGCTTCGACTCGGTGATCTTGCGGATCTGCTCGGTGATGATCGTCAGCGCCTCCGGCGGTGCGAACCCCCCCATCGACTTGACGACCTCGTCCACGATCGTGTGGACGGGAAAGTAACTCGCAATGGTGATCAGCAGCAGCAGCGCGGGAAACAACGCGAAGAAGAAGTAATACGCCAGCTGCGCCGCCATCCCGAAGACGTTGTCCGCGATGGAGTCACGGACGGTGCGCGTGAGGATCTCGCGCCACGACAGCGGAACCTTGAGGTACGAGAGCATCACCGCCATGGCGCCCCCTCAGTGCGTCGCGTTGCCAGTCGTCGGCGTCCACGCGGGCGCGTCGCTCGCGGGGAACGACTGCTCCGACGACTCGATGATCGGATCTTCGCGCTCGCGCGCCGGCAGCACCGCGCGCAGCCGTCCGCGCCGCAGGCGCCGCTGATCGATTTCAGAGAACGCCCACCACGCCAGCGTCCCGCCTCCCACGATGAGGGCGAGTCCAGCCAGCGAGCGGCGGCGGAGGCCTGCCAGCAGGAACGCGCCCGCGGCGGATGCAATCAGCCAGCGTTCGGTGTCCCAGTTCCACCGGTCATCCGTACGGTCCCAGATGCTTTCATCGCTGCGGTGCAGCTCGAGGTTGTTCATCGGCATCGTCTGTCTCCGCGGGCGACGAGTGCAACGAGAGTGCCCCCCGATCGCGGGCGCCGGCGGAGGTGCCGTGGAAACGGACGGCAACCTGAGGGGAGGGGTCCGATTTCCTGACGGGTTTCCCTACAGTCGGACGTCAGCGCTTGTACAGGTTTGCCCCCGTAAAAGGCCGGAAGTAAATGCCTTAGGGTTAGGGCACACGCGGCACATCGATGATTCTGAAGGGATTACGGCTCATGCACTGGAAAGCCGAACGAGCTCAGCGCGTGGCACGTGCGTTGCTCCGTAAACCCCTGTCCATTACCCAAATCGGGGAACGGGGGAGCCACATGCCAGCACAGCAGCCGCTAGACGACGTACTGCGACGCGTTCAGGGCGAATACATCGAGATGCCCGGATTGCGGTTGACGACGCAGCAGGCGCAGCGGCTCTGGGGTCTCGATCGCGCGGCGTGCGACCAGTTGCTCGGCGCGCTGGTCGATGCGAAGTTCCTGTTCCGGACACGCGATGGTGCATTCATGCGATCCGATCAAGCGCGAGCTGTGCGGACATGACGAGTTCCTGACCTGCCAGGCCGGTCGGTGAAGTTCCTTCCTCACGAGCCGTAAGACCGACGGGCCAACACGCCCTGCCCTCGAACTCCCGGACGAACAATCGTCCGCGGCCAGACTCTGGGTGACGAACGGAGAACAACACATCGTTCTCCGTTCATCGTTCCTTCTTCAGCAAGCAGCTGGCAGCAGGCAGCTGGCAGAAAATCACTGATCTCTCCTTTCAGTTGCTCTTGATCCCTGATCCCCGATCCCTTCTGGTTTGATCCACGCGGCGAATTTGCGGAACGCGACGCCGCGATGCGCGACCGCGATCTTGTCCGCGGCATCGACGTCGGCCAGCGTCTTCCCGTAGGGCGGATAGAAGAAGATCGGGTCGTACCCGAAACCGCCGGCGCCGCTCGGCGCACTTGCAATCTCACCCTCGACCGTCCCCGTCGTCTCGTAGACCACCTCGCCGCCGTCGACGCTTGCCAGCGCGGCGACGAACCGCGCCGTGCGCGGCAGGTTGCCGCGCGCGTGCAGCCGCCGGTAGATCTCCGCGAACCGCTCCGGGTACGTCGCATCGGGCCCGAGAAACCGCGCCGACTGCACGCCGGGTTCGCCGTCGAGCGCATCGATGACGAGCCCCGAGTCCTCGGCGACCGTCCAGAGTCCGCTGCGCGCGGCGTAGTAGCGCGCTTTCAGGCGGGCGTTCTCCTCGAACGTCGTGCCGGTCTCTTCCGGCTCCTCGACGTGCGGGATGTCCGCGAGGCTGACGAGGCGCACCGGCACGTCAGGCATCAGCGCGCGGATCTCGCGCAGCTTGCCCGGGTTGGTCGTGGCGATCAGGAGCGTTCGCATGGTGGCGGGTCCGCCGCTCGATGGGTCCAGTCTCGTGGCGGAACCCGCCCTACTTACCCAGAAACGAGCCGACGTGGCCGCGCTGCAGCGCGATCAGCTGGCGGATGCCCGTGTCGGCGAGGTCGAGCAGGCGGTTGAGCGCCTCGCGGCCGAACGGCATCGCTTCCGCAGTTCCCTGCAGCTCGATGTACAGGCCCGCGCCCGTCTTGATGATGTTCATGTCGACGTCGGCCTTCGAATCCTCAGTGTAGGCGAGGTCGAGCATCGGCATCCCCTCGACGATGCCGACGCTGGTGGCGGCGACATAGTCCACGATCGGCATCGTGCGAATCATCTCCTGCTCGCGCATCCGGTTGACGGCGAGGACGAGCGCGACGAACGCGCCGGTGATCGACGCGGTGCGCGTGCCGCCGTCGGCCTGGATCACGTCGCAGTCGAGCGTCACCGTCCGCTCGCCGAGCTCCTCCATCTTCGTGACGGCGCGCAGCGAGCGTCCGATCAGCCGCTGAATCTCCTGCGTGCGGCCGCCCACCCTGCCGGCCGAGGACTCGCGCTGCGTGCGCGTGTTGGTCGCGCGCGGCAGCATCCCGTACTCCGCCGTCACCCAGCCCTTGCCGGAGTTGCGGCGGAAGGGCGGCACCCTGTCTTCTACGCTCGCGGTGCAGATGACTTTGGTCTTTCCCGATTCGACAAGGACCGAACCTTCGGCGTGGATGAGGTAGTTGGGAGTAATGCGCGTGGGTCGCAGCTGCTCGTCGAGTCGTCCGTCGGAACGCATGGAGTCACTGTAACGCTACTGCGTCCCTTTCGTCTCGCGCACCAGCGAGGTGTCGCGCTCGAACGGGCGCCGCAGGTCGACGTGTCCGGCGAGCGTGTCCGCCTGCTTGCCGTCGATGAGAATCTGCACGCGCTCGACCGACGACAGGTTGGCGGTCACCGTGTTGACAAGCGCATAGACGGTCAGAAGCTCGTTGGTCGATCCGCCCGGATGCATCGTCGAGACCTCGGGGCTCAGGTCGACGAACGCGTCGCCGCGGTCGGTGATGTAGAACGCGCGCAGCATCGTCCCCGCCGGGATGAGCGACACGTACGGCGCCGGCGCCGCCTCGAGCTCGCTTTCGAGGATCTGACGGCCCTGCGCGCGTGGCCCTTCGCCGAGCGGCACCTCGCGCTTGACGGCGGCGAGCGCCTGGCCGTCGGGGGTGCCGTAGTAGAGCGTGGCGATGATGTGCGCCACGCTGGCCGCGGGCGCCGCGGGCGCCGGCGCGCTCTGCGGCTGCTGGACGGGGGACACCATCCGCTCGAGCAGCTGCGACGCACCCCACGCCGCCGCGCCGAAGATGACCACGATAGCCGCGGCCTGCAGCCAGCGCTTGCGCTTGCCCCGCGCGACCGACCCGAGTCGAGCGGTCATGGCGTCGCCGGAGCCTCGAGATAGGTCCTGAATCGCACGATGGCGTCGAAGATCGCCTGCGCGAGGCTGCCCTGGAGCTCCGCGGACTGAACCGCCCGCTCCTGTTCCGCGTTCGTGAGATACCCGAGCTCGATGAGCGCCGCGGGCATGTTGACACCGCTCAGCACGCGGATCGGCGCCTGCTGCAGGGGCCGCGGGCCCATCGGCGCGTGCTTCTCGAGCTCCTCTTCCAGCATCGACGCGAAGCGCGACGAGACGTCGACGTGCGCCGCCTGCGCCAGGTCCCACGGGATGACGTCGACCGGCCGCATGCCGCCGCCGACGGCGGGCAGCACGAGCTCCGACGCGGCGGTGCGCAGCCGTGCGTCTTCACCGGCGCGGTCGAGCCGGAGGTAGTAGACCTGCGCGCCCTTCATGGACGGCGACGGCGCGCCGTTGACGTGGAGGCTCAGAAACAGGTCGGCCTTGTTGTTGTTCGCGATCGCGTCGCGCCCGTCCGGCGACACGGCGCGGTCTTCCTCGCGCGTCAGGATCACGCGCACGCCGAGACGGGTCTCGATGAGCGACTTCAGCCGGCGCGCGACCTCGAGCGTCACCTGCTTTTCGAGCGCCCCCTTCGGCCCGCGCACGCCGGCGTCGTCGCCGCCGTGTCCCGGATCGATCACCATCGTCTGCAGCCTGGCGGTGCGCTGCCCGGGGAGCGCCGGCACGGCATCCGCGGCCGGCGGCGCCGGCGGCAGGGTCACGAGCGGAGGTGGAGCAGGCGGCGGCGCCGGCGCGGCGCTGGTGTCCTGCGGCGGCTGCGCGCCGGGAGGAATCTCGATCGTCACGCGCGTGCTTTCCGTCGTCGTCGTGGTCGAGACGCGCGGCATGCCGGCGCGCGCGTTCAGCGCGAACGCGATGGTCGTCGCCTGGTTGCCCGTCTGGATCTGATCGATCAGGCCGGCCGGCGCGGGCGGCGGCGCCGCATCGAGCATGTCGGCCTCGACGCGGACGATGACGCGCCCCGCGTCGAACATCGAGCTGACGAGCAGTGCCGGCGTGACCTCGACGCTGGCGCGCGTCGGCGGACCCGCCGCGTCGATGCTGACGACGACGCGCGCCACGCGGATGGCGCCGACGACGAGCAGCCGCGACGCGCGGCGCAGGTCGATCGGCGAGTCGTAGATGGGTGCGAGCGCGCGCGCGATGAAGTCGATCGGCACCAGCAGCCGCCGCCCGACGCGCGCGACCGGCGCCGGCAGCGTGACGACGCGGCCGTTGACCGAGGCCATCGGCTGATCGGCGGAGGCGACGATCGTGCGTCCCTTGTAGCTCACGGTGACGCCGCCGGCGAGCGCATCTTCGCGCACCGCGAGCTGGAACATCGACGCGAGATCGTCGAGCGCGATGAATTCCTGGTTGTTGAGGATGGTCGTCGGCACGGGCCGCCGCCCGTCGCGCGTGACGAGCGTCAGCGGAGACGCGGGGGCCGTGCCCTGCGCGTGGCCCGATGCCAGCGCGAGCACCACCGCGAGGACGCACAGTCCAGCCGTTCGCAAACGGCTTCCATCATAGCCTGCGGCCTGAGGTGTGGCAGAGGGCAGGCGGCAGGAGGCCTCTGCCTCCCGCCACCTACCGTATGACCTTCCGGACGCCCGCAATCGCGAGCATCAGGAAGACGACGAACAACACGAGGAACAGACCGGCGAGGAACTTCGCAACCACGAACGACGCGCCCGCGATCGACGTGAAGCCCAGGAACCCCGCGACGATGCCGACGACGAGGAACAGTAGCGCCAGTTGCAGCATGAGTCCTCCTTCCTGGAGGTTCAGCTGCGACTTCTATGCCTACATGTCCTCGTCGAGGTCGGTGTCGGCCCCGCCTTCTTCGCCGCCGAGGTCGAGTTCCGCGTCCTCATCCATCAGCTCGTCGCTGCCGCCGCTCATCACGTCTTCCGGCTCGTTGTGGCGGCCCGACATCTCGTCGCCCATCGGCGACGCAGCTGGCGACGGACGCGACGGTAGGCGACGCGCCGGAGCCGACGGTTTGCGGCTGGCGCTGCGCTTCGCGGTGCGCGCGCTCTTGGCGGCGCCGCGCTTGGCCGCGCCCTTGGCCGCGCCGCGCTTCGCAGCGCCCTTGCGCGAGGCTGCCGTCTTGCGCGCGCTCTTGCGCGACGCGCCTGCTGCGCGCCCCGTCTTCCGCGCCGCGCTGCTCTTGCGGCCGGCGGATGCGCTTCGCTTGCGGCTTGCCTTTGACTTCTTCTTGCCACGTGGTGGCATACTCCTCCTTCGCGAGCTCGGCTCGCCAACGAGCCGCGGGCGCAGCAAATTCGCTGCCCGCGCAGACCGTGTCAGGTATCAACTGTCGGCTGTCATGTATCAGCAGGTGCGGCCCGGATCGTATACGCGAATGAGCGATACGCAATGACCAAAAAGTACCGCTCGAGATTGGGAGAGGCGCCGGCTGAACATCCGCCGGGGCCGCAACCGCGGGAGAGGGGAGTCGCGCCTCCACCGAACCCGCGAAAGCCCAGGCTCGTTCGCGACATTCACGGCAACGAGTTGAAGGACCTGTTCGAGTTCTTCCCGGACCTGCCGCGGGTGCCCCGGCCGCGCGGACGAGTCCCCATCAGGCGGCGGGGTCCACGCTAATCGAGCTTTCCGCCAAGCAGCTTCCTGGCGACCAGCTCCTTGTGCTCGTCATCGTCGTGGCTGGCGACGATGACGAGGTTCCGCTCCGACATCGAGAGGCCGTTGAGCCACTTCAGCTGGTCGTTGACGGCGGCCGTGTCCTCGACAATCCACGGCGCGTCCTTGCCGGTCGCCTTGCGGACACCGTCCATGTGCCAGGCGGTATCGCCCACGAGCAGGTACTCGCGCCCGGAATCGACGGTGATGAACATCATTTGCGACCCGGGCGTGTGGCCGGCGGCCTTGATCAGCGTCCACCCCGGCGCAAACGCCATGTAACGGTCGTAGTCGATGACGTGGTAGCGCCGGGCCTGCTCCTCGGTGATCTTCAGGTCCGGGAACTGCGGCCTGTTTTCGAGCGTGTTCACCTGCGGACGGGTGAGGATGGTCTTCGGCGCGAGCTCGGCCAGGTAGGGGCCTCGGATGACACCCGTGATGTGGTCGCCGTGCTCGTGGGTGAACACGATGGCCCGCGCCCCGCGGAGCGCCTTGTTCACCTCCTGCGCCTGCTCGGCGTAGTACGGTTCGCCTTCCGCGCCCCGGCCGATCTGCCTGTGCATGGGCTCGTCCATTCCCGCATCGACCATGACGTAGCCGTCGGGGTAGACGACCTGGAAGACGGTACGCGCCTGTACACTCGGCGTCGCGGGCTCGCCCTGGACCGAGAAGTTCTTGGTGCGGCGGCTCTCGGCAAACTTGAGGACGTTGATGCGGAGCGGCTTGCGGCCGGGAATCAACGTGGCAACACGGCGGATCTCCGCAATGTCGGCGGACCATCCGGTTGCAGGCGGCGCCTGCCCGCGTAACGAGATCGTGACTCCGGACAGAAAAAGGGCGAGAAGGGCGGCGCGTTTCATGGGCCCATCCTAGCCCAACCCGCCTCCCGTCCCGCCCTCGTGCCTGACCCGTCCTTCGTGTCCTCAGAACGTGAACTTGATCCCGAGCTGCATCATGCGCGGCTGGTACGCGAGCGCGCCATTCTGCGCCGGACGCCCGTACTGCGCGTTCGCCAGGTTCGTGGTGTAGCTCCCATAGTTCGCGTGGTTGAAGAGGTTGTAGGTCTCGATCATCCCGTCGATCTTGACCTTGCTCACAATCGGGAACGACTTCTGAAGCCGCACGTCCACGCGGTGCAGCGGGCGGCCGACCAGGCTGTTGCGGGCGACGATCGAGCCGTCGGCACGCAGGCGGTTTTCGCCGCTGCCGCCTTCGTTGCGGCGGTCGGTGCCATCCGTGACGCCGTAGCGCATGCCCGACCCGTAGAAGTAGATACCGCTCACCTGGAACCCATAGCCGAGGTCCACGACGCCGTTCACGTTCGCGCGGTGCCGTTGATCGTCGGCCGCGTAGGTGTACTCGCCGCCGAGATCGCGGGCGAGCGCGAAGTCGAGCGCCCGCCGCTGCACGATGCCGTCCGGTCCCAGGAACCACTGGTCCCGGGGCGGGTTCGCGTCCTTGAAGAACGCGAGCGTGTAGCTGGCATTGGCCTGCCACCGGTGGCTGAAGCGCTTGGTGAAGGTGACGTCGGTGCCGTGATAGTTGGACCATCCGTCGAGCAGCTCCAGGTTGACCGTCCCCCACGTGGGGAACGGCCGCGCCGCGACGTTGGTGAACGGGATGTTGGCGCCGGTGGTCCGGTCGTATGTCAGGTTGGCGTTCACCGTCGAAGTTGGCTCCTCGCGCCTGCCGCCGGTGTAGGCGTAGTTCACCTCAAGCGACGCCTGCGTGCCGAGCTGGTGCTGGACGCCGATCGACGCCTGGTGTGAATACGACGTCTTGCGGCCCGGATAGTTGATCTCCTGAGTGAGTGCCCGGAACGCGCAGTTCGTCGTCCGGTTCACGATGTCGCACGCGTTCTGCAGCGAGGCCTGGAAGCTGGGCTTCGGCCCGTGGAACCAGCCCCAGAAGTTATCTCTGACGGTCGTGAAGTCGGCGCTCCCGTCGAAGGTGATCTGGTTCTCGAAGCGGTGCCGGTACCCTTCCGTCTGCTGCACGCCGTCGTTGGGCGCGAACGCATAGAACAGTCCGTAACCGCCGCGAATTGCCGTCCGGTCGTCGACCTTGAAGGCGAAGCCGGTGCGCGGCGCGAAATTCGTCTTCTCGATCGGCTGGCCGCCCGGCAGCCACGGCTTGAAGACCGTCTTCTCGTTGTGGCCGTTGGAGTCGAGGTCGTAGCGGACGCCAAGGTTCAGCGTCAGCCGGTCCGTCATGCCCCAGTCGTCCTGGATCCACCCGCCCCAGATGTGCCGGGTGACATCGTAGCGATGCTCGGTGTCGGACAGCGAGTGATCGACCCAGCGGACGAGCGGAGCACCTGTGGGGCTGCGCAACGTGGCCAGTGGCGCGAGGTTCCACGTCGACGCGTCGTGGATGTCGGGGAACATCTGCCGGATGACGTCGGCGCTCGGCAGCGGTCCGCCCTGCGCGTTGATCGAGCCGTCGCAGCGCAGGCACCAGATGAACGCGTTGTGGAACTTGATGTACTCGGCGCCCATCTTCACGTCGTGCCGCCCCCTCGCGTTGAACGACGTCGAGTAGTCGTCGCGGACCGACGTGTTGTCCTGGAAGATGTTCAGTGGCGACGCGCCGATCGTGAGGCCCGTGAACGCCGTGAGGATCGAGCCGCCGTGCAGCGAGGGATGATACGGGAAGTCCTGCCCGCCCCACCGCACGTCGGGCTGGTCGCGCCGCTCGTAATCGGTACGGCCGACCTTCACCTCGTTGATCGCGTTGGTGCCGAGCACCTGCGTCAGCGTGCCGAAGTACTGCGGCGCGATGCGCCCGCGCGTGCCGCCGACGGGGCTCGTCGGGCTGCCGCCGCTGTAGAAGTCGGTGACGAACTGCGTCGCGCGGCCGATCACCCGCGTCTGCGGCGTGAGCTGCCAGTCGACGCGCTCGGTCGCGGTGTGCTGCTTCTTGGGATAGGTCACCTCGCGGTTGAGGAACGCGTAGGCCGCCGCGACGTTCGCGTTGAAGGTGCGCGGCTCGTGCTCGAACTCGTAGGCGGCGAAGAAATGGAGGCGATCGCGCACGACCGGGCCGCCGATCGTCGTGCTCAGCTGCTGGTTCGAATACGGCAGGACGCGGTTGAGGATGAAGTCCTTCGCGTTGAACCGATCGTTGCGGAAATAGCCGCCGAAAGTTCCCGTCAGGGCGTTGGTGCCCGACTTGGTAATCGCGTTGACGATCATGCCGGAGGAGCGTCCCTGCGTGGCGTCGAAGCGGTTGGCGACCACCTGGAACTCGGCGATCGCGTCGCGGCTCATCTGCGGCTGCTCGCTGTCCGGCGTCGAGTGATAGTTCGTCGTGATCTGCTGGCCGTCGACGATGGTCTGCGCGTACCCCTGGCGGTTCTGCACGAGGCCGCCGCCCTCGTTGCGCCGCGCGCCCGGCGCCAGCAGCGTCAGGTCCATCCAGTTGCGGCCGTTGATCGGCAGGTCCTGCACCTGGCGCGGATCGATGTTGGCGCCGACGGTCGATTCCTTCGTGTCGACGAGCGGCGCCTCCCCAGTGACGGTGACCGTCTCGGTCAGCGTGGCGGGCCCGAGCTGCAGCGGCACGGTCAGCGTCTGGTTGAGCAGCAGCTGCAATCCCGTGCGTGTCACGGTCTGGAAGCCGGAAAGGCTCGCCGTGAGCCGGTGCGCGCCGACGCGAACCGGGATGCGGAACTGTCCCTGTGCGTCGGTCACACCTTCGAAAATGTTCCCCGTTTCCTCGTGGACGATGGCAATCGTGACGCCGGGGAGCACACCGCCCGACGAATCGGTGACCGTTCCGGTGATCGTCGCCTGCTGCGCACGTGCCGGCATGGCCGCGAGGAGCAGCGCCGCGGCGGCCAGGACCATCCGCGTCAAGCCTGCCTTCATGTCTCCTCCAGTCGAAGCCGCTCGTTGACCGCTCGTTTACTGCGGCAGAGTATGCGCGGGGAGCCTAGAGCCCGCAGGCGGATGCTGTCAAGGTGCGCCGGACGGGCCTATAATCTCGCCACTGAATCTCCCCATCCTGGGCAACACTTCACGAAGGAAGGTGCACTGTGCGTACTGTTACTTCGATCGTTCTCGGAATCTCGCTCCTCGTCTTCGGTGCGTGGAGTGTGTCGCTCTCCGCGCAGGCGACCGCCCAGACCCACATCGGCCACGTGCTCGACAGCTTCAACGGCACGCCCGAGAACATGGGCCTGTTGCCGACGGCGATGGCGGAAGCGAAAGTTGCCGCCGATCACGCGGCGCTGGCGGCGAAGGCCGCCTCGCTGCAGATGATTCAAACGCACGCCGGCCACGTCATCAACGCGATCGATCCGACGATCGTCGCGCAGGGTCCGGGCAAAGGCTACGGCTTGAAGAAAGCCGCGCAGGGCGTCGCGCAGCACGCCACGCTCGCGGCCAACGCCGCCAACGCGAACGATATGGTGAAGACGCATTCGATGCACGTCAGCACCGCCGCGAACAACGTCGTGGCGATGGCGGACGAGGTGGTCGCGCTGGCGCAGAAGATCCGCATGTCGACCTCGTTGGACGAGGCGAAGATGCTCGCGGCGGAAATGCAGACCAAGGCCGAGCAGCTGACGACCGGCATCGACGCGGACAAGAACGGGCAGATCAGCTGGAACAAGCCCGAAGGCGGTCTCGCCCAGGCGCAGGCGCACATGAACTTCATGAAGACCGCGGCCGGTACGCAGTAGCCGCGCGCGCAGTGGGCAGCGGGCAGTCGGCGGTGGGCAGTTGGCCGTGGCTGTCACAGATGGAGGGGCCGCCTTCAGGCGGCCCTATCTCGTCGTAGGGGCGACCGTCGGGTCGGCCCAGGGGAGGCACGTGATGAGACTTGTGGTGGCGTGGACGTGTGGCCTGGTGGTGGTTGCGTTGCTTGCCGTTTCAACCACGGCACAAAACGCACCGAACGCGCCGAACCGGCCGCCCGCTCCGGTCACCAACGCGCCGGGCATCCCGGGATGGGCCTACCCCGTGGCGGCCGGCGTGCCGGGACCGAAGGACGACGGCACCGTGTATCACGTGCCGAACAGCGCCGTCGGCATGACGCTGACGCAGGCGCGCAATGCCTCCGACGTCCCCGACTGGCATCCCGACGAGCATCCGGCGATGCCCGACGTCGTCAGGAAAGGGCGCGTCGCGGAGGGCGTGCGCGCGTGCGCCTACTGCCATTACCCGAACGGGCTCGGACGGCCCGAGAACGCGAGCATCGCGGGGCTGCCGACCGCGTACTTCATTCAGCAGGTCAACGACTTCAAGCACGGCCTGCGCAAGACGTCGGAGCCATCCATGCGTCCGCCGCAGCTGATGGCCGACACGGCGAAGAGTGCGACCGACGAGGACATCCGCGTCGCCGCGGAATACTTCGGCGCGCTGAAACTGAAGCCGTGGATCAAGGTCGTCGAATCGAAGACTGCGCCGCGCACGCAGATTCTCGGCGGCATGCTCGTGCCGCTCGAGGACAAGAGCACCGAGCCGATCGGCGAACGGATCGTCGAGGTGCCCGTCGACGCGCACCTGACGGAGCTGCTGCGCGACAGCCAGTCGCCGTTCGTCGCCTACGTGCCGGTCGGCAGCATCGCGAAAGGCGAGGCGCTCGTCACGACCGGTGGCGCGCGGCTCGCGGGCGGAAAGATCGTCGCCGGCAAGACGGCCGCGTGCGGCACGTGCCACGGCGCTGATCTCACCGGCTATGCCGACATGCCGCCTATCGCGGGGCGTTCGCCGAGTTACCTCGTCCGGCAGATGCTCGACATGCAGAAAGGGAATCGCAACGGCCCTGGCGCGAAGCTGATGAAGCCCGTCGTCGCGAACCTGACGATCCAGGACATGGTCGAGATCGCGGCGTATGTGAGCTCGCGCTCGCCCGTATCGTCCAGCCCGACCACGACCGCCCTTCGGTAACGGATCCGTTATCCGGCAACGCCATTGCAGCCTTCCCTAATCGGGGGTGTCATGGCTGAAGTACTCGCGTCCTTTTCATCGCCGGTGCGCGACGATTCCGGGTTGTACTACGCGCGCGCCGTCGGACGATCGGCGCCTGACCACCTGTGGGAAGGCTGGATCGAGTTCGTTCCCGCCGACGGTGTCGGCGACGTGCTCGTCAGCCCCATCGAATCACGTCAACCTGAACGTCAGCACCTCGCCTACTGGGCAACCGGGCTGACGCCGGTATACCTCGAGGGCGCGCTGCACCGCGCGAGGAACCCGGTCACGATCCGCGTTCCCGTCATCGACGAGCCGATGTCCGACCGGCCCGCAGCACGCCGCGTCGTCATGGAGCGGGTCGTGCCGAGACCCGAGCCGCTGCTCGATCCGTTCGAAATCGGCGCGCGGAGCATCGACGTGTTGCGGCAGGAATTGACCGCACTCAACCGTCCCCGCCTGCTCAATATCATCGCGGCCTATAGTCTCGGTGGCGATACCGACGTGACGCGCCTGTCAGACCAGCAGCTCGTCGGCTTCATCGTCGCCGCGGTGGACAGGACGCACTCCCCGCGCTCGCGCTGACCTCACGATATCCAACACCCGTACACACAAGCACCCACGCACGCTATTGTGCGCGGGTGCTTTGCTCGTCAGAGAATCGCGAGAATCTGGTTGAGAAGGTTGGCGAGACCGCCCGGGTTGTCGAGCAGGCCGGCAACTGCGCACAGCAGGTTGCCCAGCAGGTTTCCCGCACCCGCCTGCGCGGTGATATCGAGGATGACCTCGCTCAAATTCACCTGCAGACCGAGCAGGTCGAGGGCAATCGGACCAATGTCCAGGTGCAGGATGTCGCACGTCGTGGCGGCGATGTTCACCGGCAGCGTCACGTTCTGAGCGATGGTCGTCACCTGGCCGAGGGCGTTGGTCACCTGGCCGGTGAGGGTGCCGACGGCGGCGACCCCGCTGCCGCTCGCCACGAATCTCTGCAAGTCCAGCGTTCCGGTGAATGTCGCACCGGAACCGGCGCCGCTGATGGGTAGCGTGAGTCCGGTGCCGCTTTTGGCCGGCGCCGCCTGGGCGGCGGAGAATGTTGCCGTCATCAACGCGAGTGTGAAGGCTGTAACCAGTCGTGTCATTGGAGCTGCTCCATTCGAATCGGCGTGTCGCGCGTGATCGGGACAGAATTATCCCCTCAAGCACTAGCTGTAACCCTTTTAGTTACTAGCTCTTACGCCCCAAGTTACGATCTGTTGGTTCAAAGCCGTTGCCGCCTACATAAGCGGTCAAGTATTCGGCGTTCCTACGGAGAGTCTTGCGGCGGCGTGCTCGGGCGTTCCGCTCCACGCGACGCGCGCTGGGGAGCAAGTGTTGCAGGGTGTGTAGCAGCGTAGTTATGCGGTCAAGTAAGACGTGCATCTGGGTCGCGGTCGTTCGTCGATGTCTCGCCTGCGAGTACGAGGATCAGGTCGAAGAACGTGAGGACGTCGACCACATCGGGCCACCGTGCTCGAGGTGTTCGGCACCAACCGAACGTATCGAGATCCGCGCGACGCGAATCCGGCCGGTCGATGTCAATCCGCACGCCGCAGCGCTCGGACGTCTTGGTGGACTGAAGGGTGGACCCGCGCGCGCGGCCCGGCTGTCGCCGGAACGCCGGCGCGAGATTGCCGTTCACGCAATCCGGAAACGGTGGGGCTACGAGGATTGACGCCGCTGAGCGGCTCGCTCAGCGGCCGCGGGATCAGCGCCTGGTCTTCTCGTCGAAGCTCGTGACGTGATCGATGTCCGACTCCACGCAGGGCGGGTTCTCGAGGATCAGCTCCTTCGTCGTTCGCACGGAGGTCCACGCGTTCATCGTCCACGGCCGCGTGAAGACGTCCGGGTCCTCGACGGTGGCCTGATACCGCAGGGTATCGCCCACGCGTGAGAGGCGCTCGATGACGCGCATCTTGGTGCTGTGCAGCCACCCGTAGATGCCGATCCATGTCTCGTCGTTGAAGCCGACGGTCTCGACGACGAGCGTGTCGCCTTCCCAGCGGCCGATCGAATCGCCGTAGTACAGGCCTTCGAGGTTCGCGGTATGACCGCGGCCGTCGGTCGGGACGAGACGGAACGTGTTTCCTGCGATGACTTCGTACAGCAGCACGATGGGCATGCCCGGCGCCTGCACGATTCCGTGCGGCGGACCGATGCGCGGCACGCCGCCGGGCTTGCAGAAGAACGCCGTGTCCACTTTGCTCTCGTTCTTCGCCAGCTCCTCCACCTTCGGCATCAGCTCCGGCTTATAGGGCGGCTGATTCGGATCGGCGTACTGGGCCGCGGCGTTGCGCGCGCCGCGCTTGATGAACGCATTCCGTTCGCCGAAGCTGCTGCCGACCGGTGTGTCGGGGCCGCGTCCGATGGCCCAGAAGCCGTTGAGATCGGGGTGCCCGTCACGCAGTCGCGGCGTCGGCTTTCTGGCCGGGTCGTCGCCGGCGGGAGGCGCCGCAGCCGGACCGGCAGCGCGCTGCGCCGAGACGGCAGGCCCGACAAGGTAGAGGGCCGCCGACAACGCCACCGTTGTGACAATCGTGTTCAGGAATGTCATCGTGCCTTCCGGCCGTAATTGTCCTTCGACGCGGCCTCGATCAGGTTGGCGGTCTCGGTGTTCTCGCACGACGTTTCCATGATGTGCTCGAACGGGGCCCGCACCAGCTTCACCGTCGGCGCTTTCCAGGTGCCGGTCAGCATCTGGGGGTCGTCGGCGGTGACGTTGATCTCGAGCGTGTCGGCGTCCGCCAGGCGGTACGTTTCGACCATGTGCAGCGCATCGGAATGGAATGACACGTCGCCGTGATGGTGCAGCCAGTTACGGTCGCTGAAGTTGGTGACGTCGACGATCAGCGTATCGCCGTCCCAGCGGCCCACCGCGTCGCCGTGGTTCGAGGGAACGACGTCGTCGCGATGCGGCCGTCCGTCGGTGGGGATGATGCGGAAGCCGTGGTAGGTCTCGATCAGCTGCACCACGGTCTTCGGCGTCTGCACGATCTCGCCGACCAGCCCGTTGCCGACCAGTGGCGTCGGGCCGATGATGCTCGGGATGCACCAGAGCGCCGGGTCGTCCTTGTCGCTGAGCGCTTTCGCCTTGGCCATCGCGTCCGGCTTGTACAGGCTGCCGAACGATTGCGCGCCGATCCCCTGGCGCTCTCCCTCCCGGTAGACGGCGGACGCCTGCGCCGGAATGAGGTCGTGCCCGGGCCACCACACGCCCGACATGTCCGGATGGCCATCAGCCATGCGCGGAATCGGCTTGGCGTTGGCCGGCGTGCCCGGTGCGCTGCCGGAGGCGGATTGGGCGGCGGCCGGCGTGCCGCTCATCAGGGCGATTGACGCGGCCGCGATCGACGCGGCGGCGATCAGCACTGACGCGAGATATGTGTTCTTCATGTCGAACATCCTCCGCTATCTGTTTGCATCCGGCTCGTTGCCCTTGGGGCCGATGATGAACGAGCGGCCGTCCTCGAGGATGATTTCACGGGCCGCGCCTTCGTTCTTGGTCATGTCGCGCGCGTGGCACCCCCGGATGGTGACCCTCGATCCCACCTTGAACACGTCGGGCTTCACCCCGCTGCGAATGAGCGCGGTCGGCGTCTGCGCTTCGAAGCCCCACTGCACGACGTTGCCGCCGGCGTCCTTGACGTCGAGATAAATCCAGGAGTGCGGGTTGGCCAGCTTCGCCTGGGTGATGACGCCCTGGACGGTGATCAGTGCGTTGGCGTCGAAGGCCGCGGCAAACGAGTGATGCGCCGAGGCGGGCACGACCGTCAGCACACCGATGACACCGATGGCGGCGAGAACGCCTGCAGCCCTGCGTACCATCTCATACCTGCCTTCGTTAGAAGTCCAACTGCGCGCCGACCTTCAGGAAGCGGCCGACCATGACGATCTGCGGCACGCGGAACGTCCCGTAGGCCGCACTTTCCGTCAGCACCGCGCTCGAATTCAACGCATTGTAGACGTCGAGGTTCACGGCCGCGCGGCGCGGCCCGAACCTGAAGATTTTACCGATCCGCAGGTCCACCTGGTTGACGCGATCTCCGTACAGGCCGCCGGCCGACGCCGTGGTCGGCGTCGCCGCCAACGCATTCGACCGCAACAGGTTCACCTGCGCGTTCGGCGCGTTTCCCGACAGCGGCCGCCCGAGCGACTGCGCGGCCAGCGCGGTGGGCGCGTTGAACGTCGCCTGCACGAGTGGCCCGGGATTGCTCTGGAACGAGCCGCCGACCTGCAGGTCCAGCCGCGGAATCGTGTAGGAGCCGAGACCCTTCACCTGCGTCAGCAGCGGCGAATCCATGTGGCAGTAGTCGCGCGGCAGCGCCGTTGTGGCGGTGCTGATCAGCTCCGGCAGCATCGAGACGATCTCGCAATTGTCGGTGCTCGTGCGCCCCGTGCTGACGCCGCCCTGCAGCGTCACGCCGCGCAGCAGCCGGGCGTTCGTGCTCAGGTCGATCCCGTTCCAGTGCTCGATCTGCTTGCCGTAGTTCGACGCGAGCGTGACGAAGTTCTGCGCCGGCACGCTGAACCTGGCCGCGCTGACGTTGGCGAGCCCGCAGATCTGATTCGCGCCGCCGCCCGGCAGGCGGCGGTCGGCAGGGGCGGTGATGCAGTAGGTGTCGAAGTCCGACGGCGTCAGCGCCAGGTTGTCGGTGACGCCGAAGTTGCCGTACCAGCGGCGGAAGTAGCCGACCTCCACCGACATGCGCGGCAGCAGCTGCTGCTGCACGCTGGTGGCGAGCTCCCAGTCGAAGGGGCGGTTTCCCCACCCGGTCACCGCCTTCGGATCGTAGGTCGTGCTCGGGCTCGCCTTGCCGAAGTTCGGATCGTTGAGGGCACCGCATTCGCCGTTGGCGACCGCGCTCGTGAGATCGCAGTCAGGCACGAAATTGCGATTCGCATCCCCCCACGTCCGCGTCGTGCTGTGGACGACCCTGTTATACGGCGCCTGCGTCCCGTAGGTGAACGCAGGTCCATCCGAGCCGATCAGATATTTGTTCACGCTCACCTTGAGCGCCGTCCTGCCGTTGCCGAACGGGTCGTACGCCACGCCCATCCTCGGCGTGATGTCCTTCCAGTTCGAGTTCGGCGTCGTGGGCAGCGTGAAGTTGCGCGTGGGCGCGAACTGGATGGGCCCGTACGTCTCTTCCGGGAAGCTGCTCTTGAACGAGTCGAACCGCACGCCCCCGGTGACCGTCAGTCGGGAGATCGTCCATCGGTCCTGCGCGTAGATGCCGAGATCGTGGTCCAGGTTCCACCCGTCGTGGTACGGCGTCGCGTAGAGCGTGATCAGGTTCGGCACACCGTTGTTGAACCGGTAGTAGAGGTTCTGGTTGCCGCTCAGGAACAGCAGCGCGTCGATGTCGCCGCTGCCGTTGTTGAAGCCGACCTTGAACGCGTGCGCGCCGGTGATGTACGACGCCGCGGCCCGGTACCGGAGGTCGTGCTGCCAGCGGTCGGCGAAGCCCGCCGGGCGCAGCTTGTAGTTGATCTGGCTCGACTGCTCGAGCACGCCGATGACATTCGGGTTCGTCTCCGCGTAGGGGAACCAGCCCCAGCGATGGTATTGGTGGAACACGCCCGCTTCGAGCAGCAGCCGCGAGGTGAGCGGCGACGTCCATTCCGTCGTCATCATGTGGTGCGGCCAGCCCCAATGGTTGTCGAAGCCCGGCGACGTCGTCGCGCGGATGGCGGAGGGGCACGTGCACATGTGCTCCTTCGCGAACGAGAAGCCGATCTTGTGCTTCTGCGAGGCCTGCCACGTGAGGCGGACGTTGCCCTCGTTCCACATCCCGTCGTTGGAGATCCGGTGCGCCTGGTCCTGGTTCAGCGTCCAGACGTTGGGGTCGTTGTAGGTCGTGTCGAAGAACATGCCGCCGACCCAGTTCTGCGCAATCTGCATCCGATGCGAGGCGTAGAACCACAGCCTGTCCTTCGCGATCGGCCCGCCGAAGGCGGGATTCAGGTCCACCACCTTGCGGAGCGCGTTCGGCGTCGTGAAGCCGCGCGCCTTCAGGTCAGCGGTGAAGTTGCTGCTCTGCATCGACTCGTTGGCGAACGACGCGAAGACGAGACCCCTGAAGGTGTTGCCGCCCTCCTTGGGAATCACGTTCACGCGCACGCCGCCCTCCGCCGCCTCGGCGGAGACGCCGGAGCTGTCGATGGTGACTTCCTGCGTGCTCCCCATGTTCGGCACGTACGGCGTGTTGTTCACGCCGGCCGACAGCATCATCGAGAGGCCGTTGATGGTGGTGCGCTGGTCGAGGCCGCGGCCGCCATGCGACGCCAGCTGCGAGACGGCATTGCCGCTGCTCCCGCCGACATCCTGCGTCCCCACGCCGTTGAGCGTGAGGCCGCCCGAGACGCTGACGCCGGGCAGCAGCACACCGAGGTTCTGCACGAGCCGCCCCGTTGGAACGGCGTCGATGACCGCGTGGTCCAGCACCTGCTGCCGCGTGGTGCTCTGGATGTCGACGATCGGCGTTTCGCCGCTCACGGTGATCGTCTCCGCGACCGCGCCGACGCGCAGGTCCGCGTTCACGGTCGCGGTGAACGATCCGCTCAGCTCGATCCCCTCGCGCTTGACGGTGCTGAAGCCGGGCAGCGTGAACGTCACCGTGTAAGTGCCGGGACGCAGGTCGACGATCTTGTATTGGCCGGTGCCGTCCGTGACGACCGCGCGTGTCTTCTCGATGAGAGCGGGGCTCGACGCTTCAACGGTCACGCCCGGCAGCACGGCGCCCGACGCGTCCTTGACGATGCCCGCGACCGACCCCTGCGCGGCCGCGACCGAGGGGAGAACGAGGATCGACCCGAGCACCAGCAGGATCCGGGACCAGACGCGCATAAGTCCTCCACAGTTCGGTACGAGAACCCGCGTGAGGAAAGCCGAAACGGTACGTGGACGCGAATTGGTGAGCCACACTAGGGTGAAAGCCGGGGGTGTGTCAATCGCGATGACGGCGCCGGTGTGGGCGGCGCCGCCTCACGCAGGAACGGGCTTACGTTCCCGGATCCGAGCTGAGATGGGTTGGTGCATTGAAGAGGACATTGCCGCTGACCGACACGTCGGCCGGCGTGGCAGGCGCGCCGCCGCCCCAGTAGTCACCGGTGGCGTCTACTCTGATCGCCGACGTCGCGCCGTTGGCGTTGCTGATGCTCACCGCGGGCCCGGCGTTGTGGACGAACCGATTCCGGCCTCGGCTGCCGAGCGATCCGCCTCCGAGATCCACGATCGCCGTTCCGATCGTCTTGTCCGCGGGGTGCGTCACCGTCACCGCCGCGATGGGCGTCGCGCCCGCCGGCCGCGTGAAATCAGAAAGGGATGACTCTTCGACGAGCACGCTCAGCCGTTCCACGTTGCTCGTGTTCAGGATGCCCACCGCACCGCCGAAGCCCGAGAACCTGGTATTTCTCACCGCGAGATTGAACGCCTTCAGGCCGCTGCTCGCGCCGCTGAAGCGGATCTGGCCGTCGAGACCGCCGGCCGGATTCGCGTTGGAGAACACGGAATCGGACACGGACAGGTTGTAGGTGCCGTTGGACGGATTGCCCGCCTCGAGGATCTTGATGTTGGCGCTCGCCGGATCGCGCAGGTCGAGCCGCGTCATCTCGATGTTGAGGACGCCGTTCGACGTGCCTCGATGCTGAATCTCGATCGAGTCGCCGTTGTTGACCTCGCCGGTCATCCGTGGATTCAGCATCGTCAACCGCGACAGGCGTGCGTTGACGACGGGGGCGTTGCCCCCGGTCAGGAACACGAAACCGTCGGCCGCGAAGTTGCCCGCCGGCGACACGTTCTCGGCCAGGAAGCGGTCCATGCTGAGCGTCACCCGCGAGCCATTGAGAGCGATCAGCGTAAAGGCGCGCGATCGGACGATACCGACCTGGGGCGTCAACGATTCCGGCCTCGGCAGGGTCTGCGACAGGTCCCGGACAACGGTGTCGGTGATCGTATAGCCCGCGGCAACACCGGTGTCGGTCAGCACCATGATGCCTTCGAGATTGCTGTCCCGAATCACGTTGTTCGCGATGACGGTCTGGCCTACGTCTGTCGCCGGCGGCACCGTGGGCGCCTGGCTCGAGCAATAGCTCGACGCCGCCGGTCCACATGCCAGCAGCGTGATGCCGCCGAAGTGGTTCCCCTGTGACTGATAGAGCACGAAGCCCTGAGGCCACAGCCGTTCGAGCCGCGGCAGGTCGTTCCCCTGGATCATGTTGTGCGTGATCAGGTTGCCGCGAATCTGCGCGCGCCGCGCGTTGACGCCCAGAATGCCCGAGCGCGCCGCGCCGTCGACGTGAATGTTCTGGACGAGCGTGTTGCTGGCCAGCCGGATCGCATCGCCGTCGTAGCGCGTGCTGCTCGTGTTGGTGATCGTCGGCTGCGCGGGGCTCGACGCCGCCTTCGTCACGGGATCGCCGAGCCCGATCAATCGCTGGCTGTCCTTCAGCTGGATGCCGCCGTCGAGCGGCCGCATCGACGGCACGACGCGGATGGTGTCGCCCGGCCGCGACGCGGCCTCCACCTGTTCGAGCGTCGCGAACGGTCGATTGCGGCTCCCGTCACCGCCTGCTGCGGCGTCCGCCTTCACGTACCAGGTGGACGCGGCGTCACTCGAGCCCGGCATGAGCGCCAGGACGAACACGACGAGCGCCGCGCGCCATGCCGGCGACGCGGGTTCCGAACGGTGAACAGCGTGCTGCATGTGAACCTGCCTTCGATGGCGTTGAATGCGACCTACTTCTTTGCGGACGTCCTCCGCTCCGCCCAATACTTCTTCATCCTCACGCTGACGGCTCGTTTCTGCGCCGCCGTCATCTTCGACCGCTTGCGTCTGGGAGCCATCGTGTCGGCGACATCGCGTGCGGCGGTGCCGATGGCGCGCTGAGCCGAGCGTGAAAGTGTCTTCAGGTGAGGGAACGCTCTGACGAGTGATGCGACCTCGGCTTGCAGTTCGTTCCAACGAGCTTCGGCGCCGCGCCGCGCCCACGTGAGGATGTCGTCCGGGTGTTTGGCCATGAGTGGCCATCTTACAGTGAGGCTCGGCGGGGGGCGAAACTGCGAGCAAAAGGCGAGGGGAGCTCTCGAGCGCGGCGCTCAGGCCGCGGCCAACAACTGACCGGGGTAGCCAATGCCATAGCCGGTGATCGCGTCGCCGTCTCGCGCGCATTCACGGGTAAGGGCCGGATCTGCGCATGCCGCCGACGGAACAAGTCTTGGATCGCACGCTGTCGACCCCCGGAAATTCTGGCGTCCTGCAATGCGTGTACGAATTACGCGACGACTCTCGGGGAGCATCGACGGCATTCAATTGGGCCGGTTCGTCGCCGGCCTGACCTACGACGTCGGCACGACGCTCGGGAACTACCTCCTGGCCGACGGTTACGCCGTTCCAGCCGAACCCGAGGCGCCTGCTGTCGTCAGCGAGGTTCGGTCGGAGACTCTCGCCTCAACGCGATCGTCCCGACCCGTGCCCGGCTCCTGATGAGGCTACCGAGCCATGCTTCGGCCCCCCGACGGATTGGGCGCCGGTGCGGCCGGGGAGCCGGAACACGTGGATCGACTCGTCACGGCGACGTGCGCGCTTCGGATATTTACGCCGGTTCGCGCGATCCGACACGAGGACGAGGCGGTCGTCGTCGATCCAGGCGAGGCCTTCGAGGGCGTAATAGCGGCGCTTGTGCTTCGTACGCGTTCGTGGAAAGTCGAAGACGACGCCCTCGTCCGTTGCTGATCCGTCCGCCGTCAGGCGTCCCACCCAGAGCTTCCCGTCCTCCTGCGACAGCACGGCCATCCGGCGTCCTCTGACCGCGAGGGCGGAGTAGTCGCTGAACTGCGCACTCACAGGCAGGTCGATGCTGCGTTCCACGCGCCACGTGTCGTGCGCCGGCGTCAGCAGATCGACGTGCGGGATTGGGTCTTTGCTGCGCTCGCGCAGTGCCCAGACGAGCTCGCGGCCGCGGAACGTGGCGCAGGCGATGCCCTCGTAGCCCTTGTTCTGGCGAAGAAGCGCGCCCTCAATCGTACGTCGCTGCAGGAATCGCCATCGGCTGTCGTACTCGTCTATCGCCGACACGTAGACGTCGCCGCGGCGCACGGATTCGACGAGCAGCAGGAAACGGCGCGATCGCGGCGAGTAGGCGATGTCCTCGAAGCCTTCAGCCGTATCAGGCAGGTCGACCCATGTGCCAGGACCGTCGAGTGCAATCGGCAGCCTGGCGACGCAACGCGTGTTGTCGAACACGACCCACAGCGAGCGCCCGGCCACCACCACACCACTCGCTTCGAAGCGTCGATCGTCGGGGGGCGGCAGCAGGTCGCGAAAGCGGCGCTCTCGCGCGAGCTTCAGCAATGCGGGCGTCAGACGGGAGACGCTTCGCGCCTGTGGATCAGTCCGGCACCGCGCGCCCACTTGTACTTGGCGCCGAGCACATCGACCGGGATCTCGGTCGAGTAGGGGTAGGCCGGAATCCCCCGGGCGAAGAGATATTCAGAGGCCTCTTCGACCTCGACATCGCCCGCCAGCGAGACGACGACCGGTTTGTTGATCCCCTTCGCCCGCAATTCCTCGACGATTTCTGCCAGCAGCTTCGCGAAGACCATCGGCGGCGTGACGATGGTGTGCCAGTAGCCGAGGATGAGCGAATGGATCCGCGGATCTTCGAGACCGAGCCGGACGGTGTTCTGATAGGTCTTCGGCGGCTCGCCGCCGGTGATGTCGACCGGATTCCCCGACGCGCCGAATGGCGGGATGAACTTCTTGAACGCGGCATCGAGGTCCGGGGGAAAGGCCATGAGCGACAGACCGTTGTCCACGACCGCGTCGGACAGCAGCACGCCGGACCCGCCGGCGCCCGTGATGATCACGATGTTGTCGCCCGCCGGCGTCGGCAGGATCGGAAGCGCGCGGGCGAACTCGAGCATCTCGCGCAGCGATCGCGCGCGAATGACACCCGACTGCCGGAGCACATCGTCGTAGATCTTGTCGTTGCCGGCGAGCGCGCCGGTATGCGAGCTGGCGGCCTTGGAGCCCAGCGACGTGCGTCCGGCCTTGAGGACGACGACCGGCTTCTTCTTCGAGACGCGGCTGGCGACCTCGGCAAAGGCGCGGCCGTCCTTCAGATCCTCACAGTGCTGCACGATGATCGAGGTGTTGTCGTCCTGCTCGAAGAAGGTCAGCAGGTCGTCCTCGTCGATGTCCGCTTTGTTGCCCAGGCCCACGATCGCCGAGACGCCCATCTTCGCGGAGCGGGAGAAGCCGATGATCGCCATCCCGATGCCGCCCGACTGCGACGACAACGCCGCGTTGCCCTTCACGTCGTACGCCGTGCAGAACGTCGCGCACAGGTTGCTCCACGTGTAGTAGAAGCCGTAGATGTTCGGCCCCATCAGGCGGACGCCGTACTTGCGCCCCACGTCGATGATCTCCTGCTGCCCCGCGAGGTTGCCGGTCTCGGCAAATCCGGACGGAATGAGGACGGCGCCGGGAATCTTCTTCTCGCCGCACTCGGCGATCGCCGACGCCACGAACTTCGCCGGGATCGCGAAAACGGCGACATCGATGTCGCCGGGAACATCCTTGACGCTCTTGTAGGCTTTGAGCCCCATGATCTCGCCGGCGGACGGGTTGATCGGGTAGATCTGCCCCTTGTACCCGCCGTTGATCAAATTCTTCATCACCGAGTTGCCGATCTTTCCCGCCTCCGACGAAGCGCCGATGACGGCGACCGCCTTCGGCTTCATGATGCGGTTCATGTCGCGCACGATGTCCTCGTGCTTCGGACGGAACCGCGCCGGGGCCGGCGAGAAATTGACGACGATCCGCACGTCGGCCGCGACCGCGCCGTGGCGGCTCGCGAAGACGGGGTTCAGGTCCATCTCTGCGATTTCCGGAAAATCGGCGATGAGCTGCGACACGTTCTGGATCATCCGGGCGAGCGCGTCGCGATCGACCGGCTCCGACCCGCGCACGCCCTTGAGGATCTCCGCGGCGGCGATGCCGTCGAGCATCGACAGGGCGTCGTCCCGGGTCGCGGGCGCAAGACGGAACGTGATGTCCTTGAGCACCTCCACGAGCACGCCGCCCAGGCCGAAGGCGACCAGCTTGCCGAACACCGGATCGGTCACCGCTCCGATGATGACTTCCTGACCGCCGGTGAGCATCTGCTGGACCTGGACACCCAGCAACTTGGCCATGGCGTTGTATTTCCTGGCGCTGGCCATGATGGTGTTGAAGCCCTTTTCGGCGTCGCCGGCGCTGTTCACGCCGACGAGCACGCCCCCTGCCTCGGTCTTGTGCAGGATGTCCGGTGACACGATCTTGAGCACCACAGGAAAGCCCATGCCGGCGGCGATGGTCGCTGCCTCCGAGGCGGAGGTCGCCAGGCCTTCCTTGGGAACGGTGATGCCGTAGGCGTCACAGATGGTCTTCCCCTCGGGCGCGGTGAGCGAGGTGCGGCCCTCGGCCTTGACGGTGTCGAGAATTCGGCGGATTTCGGTCACGTTGTCGGTCATTTTGGTCCTCGCGCGCACCAGTCACGGCGACTCCTGCTTGCGTCGCCCGTGTTACTTCTTGCGAACCACGCTCTGCGGGTTGAGTTTGCCGATGCTACCGCTCTCGGTGCCGGCCGATGGGTCGATCACCGCGTTGATGAGGGTCGGCCTGCCGGAGTCCATCGCCGTGTTGACCGCCCGGCTCAACTCGTCGGGCGTGGTCACATGGACCCCGACGCCGCCGAAGGCTTCGATCATCTTGTCGTAGCGCGCGTCCTTGACGAAAACGGTTGTCGCAACGTCCGAGCCGCCACTGGGATTGACGTCGGTCCCGCGATAGATGCCGTTGTTGTTGAAGACGACGATGCAGACGGGCAGGTTGTAGCGGCAAATCGTTTCCACTTCCATGCCGGAGAACCCGAAGGCGCTGTCGCCTTCGACCGCGAGCACGGGTTTCCCGGGCTCCACGGCGGCCGCGACGGTAACGCCCATTCCGATGCCCATCACGCCCTAGGTGCCAACGTCCAGCCGTTTGCGCGGTTGATACATGTCGATGACACCGCGCGCGAGATCCAGGGTGTTGGCGCCTTCGTTGACAAGGATCGCGTCCGGCCGCTCCTTGATGACGGTGCGCAGTGCACCGAGGGTACTGTGGAAGTCCATCGGCGTCGACGTCTTCGTCAGCCTCGGCGCCATCTTGGCGATGTTCTCGTCCTTCTTCGCCTTGACCGCGTTCGTCCAATCTGCCGGCGGAGCCGGCCACGTGCTGCCCATGCCCTCGAGAAGCGCCGATACGCAGGAGCCGATGTCGCCCACGACCGGAGCGACGATCTCGACGTTGCTGTCCATCTCCCTGGGCTCGATGTCGATCTGGATGAATTTTTTCGATCCCGGCTCACCCCAGGTCTTGCCCTTGCCGTGCGACAAGAGCCAGTTGAGGCGCGCGCCGATCAGCATTACCACGTCGGAGTCTTTCAGCACCGTCGACCGCGCCGCGCCCGCGCACTGCGGATGTGTGTCAGGCAAAAGCCCCTTGGCCATGCTCATCGGCAGGAACGGTATGCCGCTCTTTTCGACCAGGGCGCGGATCTGATCGTCCGCCTGCGCGTAGGCGGCGCCCTTGCCGAGAATAATCAGCGGGCGCCTGGCGCCCTTCAGCAGATCGAGCGCACGCGTGACAGCGGCCGGCGCGGGAAGTTGGGCCGGCGCCGGGTCGACGACCTTGACGAGCGACCGGGCCCCAGCCTCTGCGTCAATCACCTGCGAGAAAAGTTTGGCCGGCAGATCGAGATAGACGCCGCCGGGACGCCCTGAAACAGCTGCGCGGATCGCGCGCGCCACGCCGATGCCGATGTCGGCGGCATGCAGCACGCGGAAGGCCGCCTTGCAGAGCGGCTTGGCGATCGCCAGTTGGTCCATCTCTTCGTAGTCGCCCTGCTGCAGGTCGATGATCTCGCGCTCGGACGAGCCGCTGATCAGGATCATCGGAAAGCAGTTGGTCGTGGCATTGGCCAGCGCGGTCAGCCCGTTGAGAAAGCCGGGCGCCGACACCGTGAGACAGATGCCGGGCTTTTTCGTCAGGTAGCCGGCAATCGCCGCTGCGTTGCCGGCGTGCTGCTCGTGCCGGAACGAGATCACGCGCATGCCCGCGGCCTGTGCCAGACGGCCGAAATCGGTAATCGGGATGCCAGGCACGCCATAAATCGTCCTGAAGCCGTTGAGCGTGAGGGCATCGATGACGAGGTGAAAGCCGTCCGTCAGCTTCCGCTCGGCTTCGGCGGCAGTGGCATCGGCGGGGCGGGCTGCGGTCTCTAACATGCTGTCCTCCATAGGCTGGAGCGGAAGGTTGGGATCGCTTCGGGCACGCGGAAGTATACGGGTCTCCGTTGCAGAGCGCCAATCATGGCGAGTTGACTTGCCGCGAGTCGCTTCGTCACACTGCAAACGGGCATGCGCCGACTTGTTCTGCTCGCGTTCCTCCTCGTGCCATGCACGCTGGTGTCGCAAGGCGCGGCCGATGAGCCCGGCATCAGCGGCTATGTGCTCGCGCCCGGCGATGTCCCGGTATCGGGCGGAACGGTCATGTCCGCGTCAGCTGGGAGGTCCGCGTCGACCACCATCGAGAGGAGCGGTCGTTTCCGCATCCCTGCGGAGCGAGCTGGCGTCTTTCGCGTCGCCATCAGCGTGCAGGGGTTCGCGCCGTACCGGTTCCGCGTCACGCTACCGACCTCGAGAACGCTGCGCCTGCCCGTGATCCATCTCGAGCCTGCGACCTATTACCGCGTACGGTTTGTCTCTCCCGCTGGTGAGCCCATCGCCGCGCCGTTCATCCGGCAGCTTTCGTTCGACGGGAGCGGCGCTCCGCTCCTCGAGGCGTCGGACGCACCCACGATCGAGCCCGACGCCGATGGAGCGACACGGATTGGTCCGCTGTCGCACGGCACGACGACGCAGGCACTCGACACGCCAGGCTACGGGCAGACGCGCCTCCCGAATGTCTCCGTCACCGGCGCGGCACCACTGCTCGACGGCGGAACGATCGTCATTCAGCCGGGCTCCACGCTTCACGTCGACGTGCTCGACGCGTCAGGCGAGCCGGTGCCAGATCACGTCGTGCTGCTCGAAGACCTGCTGCCTCTATCGCCGCTGCGCTTCCCGATCCTGACAACGAACGCAGAGGGACGGGCGACCTTCGAGCGGCTGGCGGCGGGACGCTATCGTCTACGCACCGCGACGCTGGAGCGCTGCGCGACTCAGTATCTCTCGCTCGCGCGGACCATCACGGTGCCCGCCACGGGCACCGCCAACATTCGCATCGTCGTTGCGGGCACAGCGACGTTTCGGATTTCGTCGCCGGCTGGCCCGGCGAAGGGTGTCGTGGTCACGGCCCAACCGGACAACCCGCCGTCCGCGTCGCCGACGATCCTGGCGGGACGGGGAATGCCGTCCCTGATCGCAGCGTCGCTGACCACGTCAAGGTGCCGCGGCACGACCGGTGCCGACGGGCGTGTCGCGCTCACGAGCTTTCCGCCAGGTCCGGCCGATATCGCGGTGCACTTCGCCAACTCGCTGTACGTGAGGCGCGTCGACGTCCCGAGGGACGGGGGAGAAATCGCCGTGTCCGTCCCCGACGGCGTCCTGCCGGTTCGCGTCGTCAACGCCGTTACGCGGGAGCCGGTGCCGCGGGCATTCATCACCTGGACGATCGAAGGCGGCGGCCGCTCCGAAGCAACGGCGACGATCCTCGGGGAGGGGCTGCTCGAAGGCGTCGGCACCAACGCGGGGATACTCACAGTGACTGCGCCTGGATTCCAGGCGGTCGAGGAGCCACTACCAGAGCCGCCAGGCGTCATTCACGACGTCGCGCTCGCGCCACTGCCCGACATGAGACTACGGGTACGCGTCGTGACCGCAACGGGCGAAGGCGTAGCCGGCGCCGTAGTGGAAGTCGCGCCGCAAAACCCGCTGTGGGCGCCGCAGCTCGATGTGACCGATGCGAACGGAGTCGTGACACTTCCCGATGCTCCGCCGGGCATCGTCGGCGTGACGGCGTTCGCGAACGGTTACGTGGCATCGACGGTACGCATTTCCCAAGACAGTCGGACTGCCGGCGCGCTCCTGAGGCTTTCACCAGGCTATCGAGCATTGGTCAACGTCCAACTGCCGGCTGCCTCGAGTCGGCTCATCGTTCGTGTCCTGAATGACAAAGGACAGACGATGGACGCGCTGCTCGACGGTGCGTCGGATCGCGGCATCGAACCGCCTGGCCGACTCTCGCTCGGCCCGCTGCCGCCGGGCGACTACGTGATCGAGCTGCGCGGCGCAGGAGAACAACGACAGGAAAAGATCAGGCTGGAAGAGCGCGATGTGGACGTGACGTTCAGATGAGCAGAACTTGCAGGTCGGTCCGCCTGAAGGCGGACCCCACGATCGCTTGGTCCCCCTTCGCGCTACGCGCTACGGGGGACAACCTTCGCGTGGCACCGGAGCGAAGGTTGGTGGAGGCGGCGGGAGTCGAATTCGAAATCGCGGGTATCGGCAACTTCTTGACGACGTACGACTTCTGATCGATGTTGTTGCCACGCTGCGATTTAGGCTGCTCCCGGGCTTCCACTGGTGTCCACTCGGATCGGCTCAAATCGACCAGATTTCTGGAGGCATCTTGGAGGAGGCGGGAACCGGGTTGACCAGTTCCCGCCGCTGTCTGGCGCGGGGGAGGTTCCCGCCGCCTCGAAAGCAGGCGGCGACGCGATCCCCGCCCTCCCGAACCGTCATCAGGTCCTCCCCAAGACCGGAACGTGTTCACTCCTCGGTCTGCGACTATTCAGGCTTCGGGAAATTCAGCCTGCGGTACTTCTGCACCTCAGCGCGGACCGCTGCACCCGCGCCAACTGCCGCCTCCGTCTCGAATGGCGTCAGGACGCCCCTCGTCGAATCCAGATGCTGATAGAAGTAGAACAAGCTGGCAGTGTTGGTCACCGTCGGATTGCTCAGTACCTCGATCGCGTGCCGAAGCTCGTGACCGATCGATCCCATGAGGTCCCAGTCGGCCTTTCCATTGGTGACGTGGATCTGCAGAAAACGATGCCCGCGACCATCGGTCGTCACTGAAACCAAGCACGCCTGTACAGCGCGTCCGCATTGACCAGTCTCGACGTACACGATGCCACTGCTGGCGTCGATGGTTTCAGTGAGACCGCGGAAAGTCTTTGACTGCTGACCCGCCAGGCTGATCAGCGCGACGATTGAGGCGTTGCTCGAGCGGACGTGTTTGATGGTCTCTCCATCCACATCGTCCGCGCGCGTTGGGCGTGCGCCGCATACCAACCCCGTCATCATCAAGCCGACCATCAGTTGCCGTGTTATCTGCGTCATGCCGCGTTTCCCCTCGTTCAGAGATGCGGGAACGGACGGCGAAAACTGGCACGAGCTCAAAGCACGCAGAACAGGCGTGAAAACATCGGGTCGGGAAGGTGTCGGTTATCTGCTGGGGGGCGCCGGCGGAGCGTAGAATTGACCCCATTCAGCAACAGGGCCGGAAGCGCGGCGTGACGTAGGAAAGGAAAGCGTGACGGCACCCTCGGCCAATGAGGTCACCCTGCTTCTCCTGGCGTGGGGTGACGGAGATGAGGCCGCATTCCAGCGGCTTGTTCCACTCGTTCATGGAGAGCTGCGCCGTCTGGCGCAGTGGCATATGCACGCCGAGCGTGCCGGGCACACGCTTCAGGCGACGGCGCTCGTAAACGAGGCGTACCTGCGGCTAATCGATGTCAGGAAGGTACAGTGGCAGAACCGCACTCACTTCTTTGCGATGTCCGCACGTCTCATGCGACGGATCCTGGTGGACTTCGCGCGTTCGCGTCATTACCAGAAGCGTGGCGGCGACGCGGCAAAAGTGACGCTCGACAACGCGTTGGAGATATCGGACGAGAAAAGCGACACGCTGATCGCCCTCGATGACGCATTGGCGGCGTTGGCCGTCGTTGACGCTCGCAAGAGTCAGGTAGTGGAGATGCGATTCTTCGGCGGGCTGAGTGTGGAGGAGACTGCTGAAGCTCTGCACGTTTCTCCTGAAACCGTGATGCGGGACTGGAAGATGGCCAAACTGTGGTTGCATCGCGAGCTCAACCGACGGGACAACCCATGACGAGTAGTCGGTGGGAAGAAACCGAGCGTCTGTGCCACGCCGCGCTTCAGCGAGCCGCGAGTGAACGGGGCCCGTTCTTGCGCGAGGCGTGCGCAGGTGATGACGCGTTGCGGCTGGAAGTGGAATCGCTACTCGCACACGAGATGAGCCAGGGGTTTCTGGAGACGCCCGCTGTGAATATTGCCGTCCGGGCGATGGCGGGGGACGGGCCTCAGGCGGGAGCGGGCACTGGGGATGTGGGATTGGGTTCGTCAGCTCCGCAGATTGAGGGATTCGAAGTTCTCTCGCTCTTAGCCGCGGGTGCGATGGGCGAGGTGTATCGCGCCCGCGACACCAAACTTGGACGCGCCGTCGCGATCAAGGTCTTACCTCGCGTCTTCACCAGCGATCCAGAGCGCCTGTCGCGCTTTGAGCGCGAGGCGCGGATGCTCGCCGCCATGAATCATCCGCACATCGGCGCGATCTACGGTGTCGAGGAAGCCGACGGTGAGACCCACGCGCTCATGCTCGAACTCGTGGAAGGTGAAACGCTCGCGGATCGGATTACACGTGGACCGATTCCGCTCGACGACGCGCTGGCGATTGCGAAGCAGATCGCGGACGCGCTCGAAGCGGCGCACGAGACCGGAATCATTCACCGGGACCTCAAGCCTGCCAACATCAAGGTCACACCCGACGGCACGGTGAAGGTGCTGGACTTCGGCCTCGCGAAGATCGCGCACTCGGAATCCGCCCCCGGCCATCGCGCTGACGTCACGGCGTCTCCAACGATCAGGTCACCCGCGACGATGACTGGCGTCGGTGTGTTATTGGGCACCGCGGCGTACATGGCGCCGGAGCAGGCGAAGGGACGCGAGGCCGACAAGCGCAGCGACATCTGGGCCTTCGGGTGTGTACTGTACGAGATGCTCACAGGCAAGCGTCCGTTCTGCGGTGAAGACGTCAGGGACACGCTCGCCAACGTCGTGAAGATCGATCCCGACTGGTCGGCGCTCCCCTCCGAGATTCCACCGGCGATTCGGACGCTTCTTCAGGGTTGCCTCACCAAGGATCGCCGACGTCGTGTGGGCGATATCTCAACCGCCCTGTTCGTGCTGGATAAGGCCGAAAGCCTCGCGACACCGGTCGGCACGGCATCTCCCGCGCCGCTGCCACGCAGGCTGCTGCCGTTGCGCGTCGCGGCGTTGGCGACCGTGGTCTTGGTAGTCGCCGCCGTGACGGGTGCGGCGGTGTGGTTCGCCACGCGCCCCGCTCTGCCTGCGGTGGTGCGCATGATGATCACCACGTCGGGATCCACTGCATTAACGCTATCCGGCCAAGAGCGCGACGTCGCCATCACGCCCGACGGTTCACGCGTCGTCTATCGCGGCAACAACCAGTTGCTGGTACGTGCGCTGAACCAGCTCGAGCCCGAGGTGCTGAGCGGCCTTGGCGCGCCACAGGGCGTGTTCACTTCGCCGGACGGGAAGTGGATCGGGTTCTTCGACGGCGTATCTCTGCTGAAGAAAGTAGCGATCACGGGCGGACTGCCAGTGACATTGTGCGCTATCCAAGGAGTACCCCTCGGTGCTACGTGGAGCGAGGACGGCACGGTCATCTTCGCGACGAACGCACCGACAACAGGCCTGCAACGCGTATCCGCGGCGGGAGGCGAGCCTACCATGCTCACGAAGCCCGATCGCGAGCGCGGCGAAGGCGATCACGTCTGGCCCGAGTTTCTGCCTGGAGCCGCGGCTGTTCTCTTCACGATTACTCCGGCCAACGGCAGCATCGAGAACGCGCAGATTGCATTGCTGGATCTGCGGACCGGCACGTCGAAGGTACTTATCCGTGGCGGCAGCCACGCGCACTACGTGTCGACCGGGCATCTGGTCTACGGCGTCATGGGGACGTTGCGCGCTGTGGCATTCGATCTCGGACGGCTGGAGGTGGTGGGGACGCCTGCGCCAGTACTGGAGGGCGTGGTGACGACCGGATTCGGCGCTGCTGACGTCGCGGTGGCCGCCAACGGCTCGCTGGTCTACGTCCCAGGCGGGGTCGGTAGCGGTGGCCAGCAGACAATCGTATCGGTGGATCGCCAGGGACGTGCCACACCGCTGCCTGGCCTCTCGCTCGACTCGTACCGCGACGTCCGAGTGTCGCCCGACGGCGCGCGGCTCGCGCTCGCCACACAGAACGATGTCTGGATCTACGATCTCACCCGCGCGACACTGAGCCGGCTGACAACCGACCCCGCCCCGGACACGCGCCCGCTCTGGACGCCCGACGGGCAGCGCATCATCTTTACGTCGAGGCGAGCGGGCTACCTGGAGCTGTTCTGGCGGCCCGCGGATGGCACCGGCAGCGACGAGCGGCTCCTCGCGCGTGCCAGGGACCTCATCGATCTGCAAGCGGCCGGCTGGTCGGCAGACGGGAGACAGCTTCTGTTTACCGAAGTACAACCGAGCCATCAGTGTGCGATCGAGCAGATTGCGATCGAGCGCCCGTCCGACGCGAGCGTGCTGATGAAAGGCGCGTTTTGCAGCTGGTACCCGGCGGTCTCTCCAGAGGGAGGGTGGGTGGCCTACGACTCGAACGTCTCCGGTCGAGAGGAAATCTACATCGAGCGATATCCGGAACTCGGAAATCGGCAACAGATCTCGACGAGCGGCGGCCGTGTCCCAGTCTGGTCGCGCGACGGCCGGGAACTGTTCTTCGGCAGCCTGGACGGTCGGCAGATGCTTGCGGTCCCGGTGCAGTCCGGGACCACACTCGTCGCCGGGCGTCCACAGGTGTTGTTCGAAGATGCAATGGTCGCCAGTCTCTCTTTTCGGCCGTACGACATCGCCCCCGATGGACGGTTCCTGATCATCCGCAATGGCCATACGGAAGCAGGCGGCGGCACGGCGTCGAACCTGATCGTCGTGCAGAACTGGACCGAAGAACTGAAGCGACTCGTCCCGACGCGGTGAGCGCCACCGACCGGGCACGGCGACAGAACCCGAGGAACCCGGAAGGGGGAAGAAGGGGGGAAGAGTCCCCGGGGGACAGTCTTCCCCTTCTGGCTGAGGACCGCGTACGAGTCGGTGGCCGCCGAAGTAACGGAATGTAGACGTGCTGCTCTCTGTGTATGCGCTGCAGGCGCACCCACTTACGTTCCGGCGCTTCAGTTCGATCGCAGGAGGGTAGGGCGGCGTCGTCTGCCGCCCGAACGAAGGCGCAGAACAGCAGCCTGGGGGTGAGCGACCCCCTTCCGGTCCGCGAAGACGGCTCCGACGCCGTCTCAAGGGGTCGCTCACGCCCACGCTGTCGCCATTGTTCATCGAGGCCGTGCCCTTGGATTTGGCAACGAATGCACGGCGACTTCTCGGCGAAAGTTACGCCAATCGCTGACCGACCCTCTGAGATTTCTCCGATGAAAGTTGCGCCGATCTTGCGGCGGATCTTGCCGGCAATCGGGAGGTAGGTCGTACCCGACGATCGTTTCCGCTCACCGACGACAATCGTCGATGGGCGTCGCGCGGGAAGGCTGAACTGCCATGTTTTGCGGCATCGTCATCTCAATCTCCTTCCATTGGTTGAGACCGGATGAAGGCATCGTCCGACGAAGGAAGTGGACAAAGGGGGGGACCGGGCCTCAGGGGAGCCCTGTCCCCTGATTACTCTTCGCGGCAGCCCTCGATGAGGCCGGGGCGGAAGCGCCGCACGAGCAACACGGAGCGGGTATTCGTTGACACTAAGCAGGTTGGCAGAATCAGCAGGTCCCAGTCGCGACGACGAACGGCGGCGCTCTGTGCCGCCGGGAACGGCCCACAGTAAGCAGCCTGGGCGTGAGCGACCCCCCTTCCGGTCGTCGAAGACGGCCCTGAGGCCGTCCCGAGGGGTCGCTCACGCCCAGGTGTCGGCGTCATTGATCGATGCGGTCCGTTCGCGATTTGCCGCCGAACGCGCGGCGACTCCTCGGCGAAAAGTCGCGACGAATCGCCGACCGTTCCGCCGCAGATTTTCGTGACGAATCTTGCGCCGATTCCGCGCCCGATTGCGGCGGAAATCCGAAGCGGCGATGTGCCGCCCTCGCGCCCCTCAGGGTCGTCTCAGTTTGCCTGCGACAATCGCGAAACGCGAATGCGATCGCGGCAGAAAACGACGATGGCACCACGGGTCATATCGTCGGCCACGCTCTGAGATTGAGGAGTCACTCAGGCGAAATTGATGTTGTTCGCCAGACCTTGCTCACCCGCGTTGGTCACCAACTTGTGCATCGCGGCGATCTCCGCCTGGCGCGTACGGCGCCGGACAAGGACGACAATGCCCGGGTGCTCGCCTTCTGGCTTGAAAGCAAGAACATCATTGCGATTGCACGAGACGAATATGGCCCCGTGTGCACGCGCCCATTGCCAAGCGTCGGAATCGATCGTCGTCGTAGGCAGTACTTCGCGCAAGCATGTCACCGCGTGCCCGCGGTGACGCAGCCAGTGCGCCAAGTCGTCGGGAACATCCTGATCCAGGAAGAACGTCACGCGTTCGGGTCGTGCATCTGCTCGGCCACGAGGTCGTCGATCTCAGCGCGATGGTCCTCGTAGTACGCGAGGCACTCGTATACCTGCGAACGCTTCAAGTCAGGAAAACTTCGACAGACTTCGTCCACGCCGGCGCCGTTGACGATCAGGCCGATGACATCGTGAACGCCAATCCGGGTGCCTTCCACACGCGCGTGCCCGCCCCGGACATCCGGTGATCGAACAATGTATCGGTACGACGCTGATGTGGTTTCCATGGTGGTGGCCTTATTGTAGGCCCCGTTGCTGCAGATCGCGAGATCAGCGGAGGCGTCTGTCAGCCTGAAGACCGAGTGGCGGCGAATTGGAGGGCGTCCTTGATGTCCGCGCTCTCGAGGTCCGGGTAGCCTGCAGAATCTCCGCCTCGGTCATCCCATCAGCAACCATATCGATCACCGTCGTGACTGGGATGCGCAGGTTGCGGATACATGGCGCGCCCGCCATGCGCGTCGGGTCGATGGTGATGCGGGAGAAGTCCATGGCCAGTTGTACGGATCATACGCCCGCGAACTCCACTCGCGTCCGAATTGAGCGGCGAGCGCCGAAGAAACTCTTGACAGGACGCATCGCGAGGTTCCACGATCATCGAACCTCACTCGTGGCCGTCCCGGCCACACCCTCCGCACCACCACTACGGTGATGTGGAGCTCCGACGATTCCTCATAGAGGAAGTCGACAGCTACGTCGTAAGCGTGCACGGCCTCAGGCCCGGCCGCACACGCGCAGCTCCCAGGCGACGCACTCAGCGTGCATCGTCGGACGCGCGTTGGCTCTCAACCGGAGGTTGTGTATGTCGGTGATCTCACCGCGTCTTGCGGTACTGCAGCGCCATCACACACGCCATCATGCGGCTCGCCTCGCCGTCGTGAAGGCTCTCCGCTACGCTCCGACCCCGCTGCGCGGGGCTGACGGCCTTGACGACGGCTGCGGCGATCCCGCGTCTCGCATTTGCGTGATGGCGTGGGAAACCGCGCTCCGATCATTCGCGTCGCGTGGGCGGGAGGTGCAGCGATGACGCGCTGGAATCGTCGCACAGTGTCCGATCGCATCGAGCTGCACGAGGGATCTGATCGCGTTCCTGTCTCGGGCACGCGATCCGTACCGATGCTCCTGACGCCGGACGACGTCGCAGAGCTGTTGCGTACGACCAGGCGCGCCGTCTACGCGATGATCGAGCGCCGACAGCTCCCAGGCATCGTTCGCATCGGGAGACGCGTCCTGGTCCGCGCCGACGAACTGCTACACTGGCTCGATCAGAAGTCGGCGTCGTCGCTGAGGAGTGAACAGCGATGAGCGTCACGATTCGTCCGTACATCAACGGCGGCTGGGAGGTCGACATCCGTGTCGAGCTCCCGGATGGAACCCTCGTTCGAGAACGCAAGAAGGCGCCGTCGACCAGCAAGACCGCAGCGCAGCGCTGGGCCGAAGCACGCGAGCGCGTGCTGCTGGTGCACGGCAAACCGAAATCTACGAAGCAGGAGGTGACGCAGGACACACCGACGCTGCGAGAATTCGCCCCGCGGTTCGTCGACGGCTACGCAAAGGCGAATCGTCTCAAACCTAGCGGCATTGCCGCAAAGAAGACGGTGCTCCACGTGCACCTGGTCCCGCAGCTTGGCGACAAGAGGCTGGATCAGATCACGACCGAAGACGTGCAGCGTCTGAAGTCGGCACTCGAGCATCGCGCCGCGAAGACCGTCAACAACGTTCTCACGGTGTTGAGCGTGCTGCTGCGGACGGCGGTCGAGTGGGAAGTGATCGCCCGGATTTCGTGCGCGATCAAGCTGCTGCAGACCTCGAAGACGAAGGCAAGCTTCCACGACTTCGAGGAGTACGAGCGGCTGGTGGACGTGGCGAGGAGCGACGAGCAGGCGCACCTGATCGCACTTCTGGGTGGCGAGGCAGGCCTGCGATGCGGCGAGATGATGGCGCTGCAATGGTCGGACGTCGATCTCGGGAAGCGCCAGCTGTGCGTGGCACGTTCGGAATGGAAGGGCCACGTCACGGTGCCGAAGGGCGGGCAGTTGCGGTACGTGCCGCTCACGCGGAGGCTGACCGAAGCGTTACGACAGGCGCGGCATCTGCGGAGCGCGCGCGTCCTCTGCGACGCAGAGGGCCAGCCGCTCACGCAGAAGGTCGTGCAGGTCACGATGCGGCGGGTCGCCAGGCGCGCGAACGTGAAGCCGGGCGTCCACATCCTGCGCCACACGTTCTGCTCTCACCTGGCGATGCGTGGGGCGCCGGCGCGGGCCATCCAGGAACTCGCCGGGCATCAGGACCTCGAGACGACGCAGCGATACATGCACCTGAGTCCGGCAGCGCTCGATGCCGCGATTCGGTTATTGGATGAACCGAGTCCCGGGCCGGCTAAAGCCGGCCCCTACGACCAGAGCCGTGGAGAAATACTGGAGGCGGCGGGAAATCAGCACTGAATTCGCTGATTTCCTGAGGAAGGTTGGTGGAGGCGGCGGGAGTCGAACCCGCGTCCGAAAGCGCGTCGTCGTGGGACTCTACATGCGTGTCCGCTTCGTGATTTTCGTGCCCGGCGTGTGGAAGCGGCTAAGTACCGCCGGCCTTAGCCTCGGGACATCTCGCGGGCACGCGCCGAGGCGCCACGTGCCCACCAGCCTGTTTAATGGCGTTCGGCCCCCGGCCACCAGGCGAGGTCGGGGCGAACGTCACTGCTTAATTAAGCAGCGAGAGCGTACTGAGAATCCGCAGTTAACGGATGTTCCGTCAGATTTACGAGTTAACGGTGCTCGGCATGCATCCCGCGATCCCGCACCCCCGTCGAAGCCAAAGTCGCCCCCTCGGGGTTGTGATCGCTCGGAACGCCGTCAAGGCGTTCCGGCAGACAGGGTGCGTCAGACGCTCCTCTGACGCACACCTTATTGTACGCGCTCAGCCGCTAGAAACGGACTCCGAGCGCCATGCGGAACAGGCGCCCGCCGTTCTGCCCCGGGATCGGCTGCGGGAACTGGTTGTCGTTGGTCGGCTGGCCGAACCGCGGCCCCTGGATGTATTTCAACGGCAGACCGTTGGCGTCCTTCGGTCCGCTGTTGTCCGGCGTCACGGTCTTGTCCCACGCAATCTGCTTCTGGTTGTTCAGCAGGTTGTAGAACTCCACCTTGACCCATGGCTTCGCGGTCTTCCACACGGGCACGCCATAGGTGAGCGCGAGATCGAAGAGGCCGTACCCCTTGAACTGCCCGACGCCGCGCTCGCCGAAGTACAGGCGCTCCGCGGTGCTCGTGTTGATGTCGTTGGCCGGATAGCCCGGGTTGCGCGCCAGCTGAATCGGCGACAGCGGCACGCCGTCGGCGAAGATGCTGTACACCTGCCCCGAGTTCACGCGCCAGATCGGCGAGATGTCCAGCGCGCCGAGCGGACCGTCGCCGCCCAGCGTGTAGTCGCCGTAGACGCGCACCTTGTGGCGCTGGTAGTCGGCGAGCCGGCCTTCAGGCACGTAGCGGCCGTACGACGGTCCGAGAATCTCCGGATAGTCCCCGAAGAGCGACGGGATGCCCGGCTGGTTCGCCGCCTCGCCGTCGAAGTTGCCGTTGTTCTTCAGCTGCAGCGTGTAATCGGCGTAGAGCCTGATGTTCCGGCGCAGGCGGTAGTTGGTCTGGAGCACGAGCGCCTGGTAGTTGCGGTCGATGCCGCTCGCGCTGGCGTTGTCGTAGAGCACCTTCGTCAGGTCGCCGATGTCCGCGCCGCTGCGATTGACGTTGACGATGCCGTTGCTCAGCGAGATGAAATCCTCGAGGAAGCCGTACCACTTGCGCCATTGGTACGTCGCCTTCGCGTAGCCGTTGCCGCCGATGTCGCGTCCGAGGCCGACGGTCAGCTCGTGCACGGTTGGCGACTGGACGCCATCGGCGACGAAGATATTCGCGGTCGGGAACGACGCGCTGACGATCGTCGCGTAGTTCGCGAGGTTGAACGCGGGGGCGAAGTCGAGCCCCTGCCCGGCCGGCCCCGTGTATCCATAGGTCACGCGGCTCGGGTTGCCGACGTCGGTGTTCTGCGCGTACTGCCCCTCGCCGTACTTGCCGGAGTAATGGCCGTAGGTGGCCTGCAGCGTCGTCCGGCCGTCACCGGTCAGGTCGTACGCGGCGCCGAGCCGGGGCACGAGCTTCGTCGTGTCCACGGTGATGATGTCGCCGGTGGCCTTGCTGCGGACGATTTCCAGCCGCGTGCCGAGGTCGACGCTGAGGCGCGGCGCGACCACCCAGTGGTCCTGCGCGTACAGCGACGAGGTGTTGATGTTGACGACGGCGCCCTTGGTGGGAATCCAGTTCTGCACGCGCGAGACGCCGGGCGTGAAGACGGGCACCGGGATGCCCTTCGCATCGACGACCGGCTTGCCGCCGGCGAGCAGGTAGTCGGTCTGGAACACGTAGTTCGTCGAGCTCTGCGAATTGCCGCCGGTATGCGTCGCGCGGTAGTACTCGCCGCCCCCCTTCAGGTCGTGCGTGCCGGTGCGTCGCGTGGACAGCGTGTACGACACGCTGCCGGTGAACTGCTTGTTGTTCCGTTGTTCGGGATCGAGCGAACTGAAGAACGGCGCCGCATAGTGCAGCGACGGTGGCACGCCGGCCACGACGCCGCGCGTCCGGAACGGCGACGCGGCGATCTCCGTCTTCGTCCCGCCGGCGTTCACGAACTCGAAGGTCTTCTGCGAGTACTGCCACGTCGCGAAGTACTTGTTCGAGAGCACGCCGTTGTACGTCGTGACGAACAGCTTGTTCGGGATGGTCTCGGTGACGAGCACCGACGGGTCGAGGGAGGAGGCGGCGTTGAGACTCGGTCGATCGTGCTGGACCGTCGAGTTGCTGGTGAAGTCACCGGAGATCGTCTGCGCGCCGCCGAACGTGTGCGTCAGCTTCAACTCGCCGCGCTTGTTGGTATCCACGCGCGTGTACGAGCCGCCCGTCTGCACAAACGTGTTCGGCTGCGGACTGTTCTCGTAACGGCCCGCGGTGAAGAACCAGAGGCGGTCCCGCATCAGCGGTCCGCCGAAGGTCCCTTCCGACGTCTTTCCGAGCACGTCCTGGTGCACGACGGCGTTGGCCACCTCGCGCGGCGTCTCGTCGATCCACTTCGGGTTGCTGAAATTCTCGCGGAAGCTGCCGGTGAACGTGTTGCCGCCGCTCTTGGTGACGATGTTGACGACGCCGCCGGCAAAGCGGCCCCACTCGGCGGAGATGCCGCCGGTCAGGACGTTCGTTTCCTGGATGGCGTCCTCGATGTAGAGATTGTTCGGCGTGCCGAAGAGGTTGTCGTTGATGTCCACGCCATTCAGCATGAAGACGTTGTCGAAAGCAGTGGATCCGCCGATCGTCACCTGGCTGGCGTTCGGTGTGTTGTTGGTCAGCCCCGGGGCGAGCTCGGCGATGTCCTGCGGACGTCGCCCGACCGGCAGGACGTCGACGTCTTCCTTCGTGAAGGCCTTGCTCAGCGTCACGCTCGCCATCGGCGACGGTGCCTCCGCGGTGACGCTGACCGTCTCGGTCCGGCCCGCCACGGACATCGTCGTATTGACTTCAGCGGTGCCGCCAACCGTGAGCAGGATGTTGTCGGTATTCGGGGCTTGAAAGCTCGGAATGTCGAATTTCACCGAGTAGGTGCCCGCGGGCAGCCCTTTGATGAAGTACACGCCGTTCACGTCGGTGACGGCGGTTCGTTGTCCCTGGAGGGAGGGCGACGTCGCCGTGACGGTGACGCCGGGGAGGGACAGGCCGTCCGAGGATTGGACGATACCTGTAATGGTGCCCGTCTGAACTCCTTGCGCGCGCGCGGATATGGGAAGCGCCAGGAGCGCAAGCGTCCAGACGGCAAGGCCGAACAGTCGCTTCATATGTGGGCAACTCCTTGGACCGATAGCGCAGACTCCGACCGAGTATACGCTCGCGCCGGTGGGGCAAAGCGCAGCCGTTTCAGCAATTTAGCGAACAGGCGTCTTATAATCGACTGACCCATCCGTGTCCTTCGACGATCAGATTCGCGCGGCGCTCGACGGCACGACAGCCAGCCTGCGGGAGTACCTCGAGGCGCAACTGCGCGCTTTTGCGCAGGAGGCCGACCGCGCCCTCGCGGGCGAGCGGCAGCGCGCCGCCGACGAAGCCGCTCGCGCGGAGGCCGCGGCCGCCGGCGCTGCGGCGGAGGCCGCACGCGTGGGTGCAGAAGAACGTCGGAAGGCCGCGGAAGAAAAGCAGCAGGCGCTGAAGGAAGCATCGGCCCGGGCCGAGGACGAGAAGCAGGCCGCGGTGAAGGCCGCGTCCGAGGCGGTTGCCGCGGAGGTGCGGGCGCAGGCGGAAGCGCTCGTCGCCGACGTGCGGTCGCAGGCCGAAACGCAGGTCGGCCAGATTCGCGCCGCCGCGCAGAAGCACGCCGAGGAATTGAAGCGCGCGGCCGAGACGCAGATCGCCGACCTGCGGAAGGCGCTCGAAGAGCTGCGCGCGCAGGCGCAGCAGCAGCTCGATGCCGCACGCCGCATCGCGCAGGCGGAAATCGAGAAGGCGCACGCGGAGATCGACAAGGCGCGGGCGGAAACCGGAAAGGCGCACGTCGAAGCGGAGAAGGCGCGGGCGGACGCGGAAGCCGCGCGCGGCGAAGCGGACGTGTCGCGCGCCGAAACGGAAGCCGTTCGGGCACAGGCGAGAGAGGAAGTCGAGCGCGTCAACGCGGACGTCGACGCGCACCGGAAGGCCTCGGCGGTCGAAGCCGAGGAAGTGCTCATCGCCCGCCTGGCCGCGGCGCACACGGTCACCGAACGCAAGGTCGCCGACGCCATCGGCCGCGCGCACACCGACAGCCATCAGATGGAGCTGTCCCGCGCGGCGCGCCTGGCGGACGCGATTCGGAACCTGGATGAAGCACGCGGACTGTCCGAAGTACTGGAACGCCTCGTCCAGTGTTCCGGGCACGAGGTCGATCGGGCGGCGATGCTGCTTGTGAAGGGGAAGCGCCTGATGGGATGGCGCCTCGCCGGCTTCGGGCCGGGTGGTCCCCCCGCCAAATCGATCAACCTGGACGTCGAAGAGGCGGGGCTTGCCGGCGTGGTGGTCGAGAGCGGGTTGCCCGCCTCGCGGCCGTCGGATGCGGCCGACGGTCCCGGACTGCCGTCATTTGCGGCAAGTTCCGGTGAACGTCACGCGATGGCGCTCCCGGTTCGTGTCGGCGGCGAGGTCGTCGCGGTGCTGTATGCCGATGCTCCGCGTGCCAGCGAGCCGTCGTCCGATGCGCGCTGGCCGGCGATTCTCGAAGTGCTGGTTCGCCACGCGAGCCGGGTGCTGGAGGCGATGACGGTGGAGCAGGCGGCGGGGTTATCGCTGCCACGGCCCATGGCACGTGGTTCGCACACGGTGGTCCCCGGCCCGGTCGAGCAGGCGGGCAACGGTGACGAAGATACGGCGCGCCGCTATGCGCGACTGCTGCTGTCGGAAATCCGGATGTATCACGAACCCATCGTCGACGCGGGACGCCGGTCGGGCGACCTGATGTCGCGTCTCCACGGCGAAATCGAGCGGGCGCGTCGGTTGTACGAGGCACGCGTGCCGGAGTCGGTGGAGGCGCGGGCCGAATACTTCGACCAGGAGCTGGTGCGCACGCTGGCGGGCGGCGACCGGACGCTGCTCGGGAGCGCGTCGTGAAGACGATCGTCTCGCTGTTCGCGCTCGCATTCGTCGTGTTCGCGGCGCGGGAGCTCCCGGCGCAGGAGCTACAGGGCGCCGGCGCGCAAGTCGAGTCAACGGCGCCCGTAACGGTCGATGACCCCATCCCGAGCGAGGGGCTTGCGCCGGCTCCTGTCGAGAGTCCTCTCCCGGTCACGGTGGCCCCTGTCGCGTTGTTGCCGACGGCCCACCCTCCGCTTCCCGGACGCGTCGGTGAGTTCTGGTTCGTCCCCGAGAGCTTCGCTGCGGCGGGGCGGCCCGAGACGCCGGCCCAGAGTCTCGCCCGCGGCGTAAAGCTGATTGACGGCGGCGATTTCGCGGCAGGCCTGCCGCTCGTCGCGTCGGCGGACGTGGCGGGCAGTCCGCTGGCGTCCTACGCGCGCTACTACCGGGCCGTCGCGCTTGCAGGCCTCAATCGCCTGCCCGAGGCGATCGTCTACCTCCAGGGACTCGAGGCCGACGCCACCGCGGGAGCGAGCGGGTACCTGTTTGGCGAAGCGGTGCCGTTGCGCCGCGCGGAGCTCGAGGTCGCCCGGCAGAAGGCCGACAAGGCGCTCGACATCCTGAACGGCTTGAGCAAGCAGCGCGGCCTGACGTCGCCCGAGGAGGTCTGGCTGCGCATCGGCCGCGCCGCGGAAGCGGCCGGCGACCGCGGCAAGGCGATCGAGGCGTACCGCAAGGTGTACTACGAGTCGCCGCTCAGCCTGCAGGCGCTCGATGCGCAGTATCTCCTCGAGCATCTCGACACCTCTTCGCTCGCCGAACGGTTCAAGCTCGAGCTCGCGCGCGCGGAGCGCGTGTTCAACGCGCGGCGCTGGGCGCAGGCGCGCGCCGGCTTCGAGCCGCTCGCGGGCCTCGCGTCGGGCGACGACAAGGAGCTCGTCGCGCTCCGCCTTGCGGAATGCGACTACTACCTCGATCGGTTCCGCGCCTCGCGCGATGCGCTGCGGCCGCACCTGAAGAGCGCGGCGCGCAAGGCCGAAGCGCGCTTCTTCTCGCTCACCGCCGCGCGGGCGCTCGGCGACAACGAGACCTATCTCGCGGAAGCACGCGCGCTCGTCGACGAGTTCCCCGACAGCACCTGGGCGGCCGAGACGCTCAACAACCTCGCCTCGCACTACGTCATCCTGGACGACGATGCGGCGGCCGATGACGTGTTCCGCGAGCTGTGGCGCCGGTTCCCCACCAGCCGCTACGCCGAGCGCGCGGCGTGGAAGATCGGCTGGTGGGCGTACAAGAACGGCCGCTTCGCCGACGCCGCCCAGGCCTTCGACGGCGGCGCCGCGGCGTTCCCGCGGTCGGACAACCGTCCCGCGTGGCTGTACTGGTCGGGGCGCGCCCACGATCAAACGGGGGAGACGGCGCTCGCCAACGAGCGCTACCGCCTCGAGGTGGCCGACTACGAGAACTCGTACTACGGGCGGCTCGCGTCGAAGCTGCTCGACGCGCGCGACGCGACGGGCGTGCCGGGCACCATTCCGACCGCGCCGGTCACTGCGACGGCGCCGATCCCGACCGCGACCGTCGTCCGCGAGCTCGTCGGCGTCGAGATGTACGACGCCGCGCTGCGCGAGCTTCAGTACGCGCAGCGCGCGTGGGGCGACACGCCGGCTATCGAGGCGACGATCGCGTGGATCCGGCACGAGCAGGCGCAGCACGAAACGGCGCCGGAGCGGTTCGATCACCTGCGCGGCGCCATCACCATCATGAAGCGCGCGTATCCGCAGTACCTCACCGCCGGCGGCGAAACGCTGCCGCCCGCGGTGCTCGAGGTGATTTACCCGCTCGACTACTGGCCGCTCATCGAGAAGTACTCGACGGCCAACGGCCTCGACCCGTACCTGATGGCCGCTCTTATCGCCCAGGAGTCCACGTTCACGGCGGACGTGCGCTCGGGCGCGAACGCCTACGGCCTGATGCAGCTCCTGCCGGGAACGGGACGCCAATACGCGCGGCGGCTGCGCATCGCGCCGTTCTCCACGGCGTCGCTCACCACGCCCGAGACCAACATCCGGCTCGGGATGGCCTATTTCAAGGATCTCGTCGACCGCTTTGGCGGCGCGCATTTCGCGCTCGCCAGCTACAACGCCGGCGAGACGCGCGTTTCGCAGTGGCTCTCCGAGCGTCCGGGCATGCCGCAGGACGAGTTCATCGACGACATCCCGTACCCCGAGACGCAGAACTACGTGAAGCGCATCCTCGGCACCGCCGAGGACTACCGCCGCCTCTACGGCGGAGGGCTGCTCGAACCGGGCAGCCTGAAAAAGGCGCCGCCAACCCGGACGATCCGGCCGACGAAAGCCAAGCCGGCGAAGAAGGCGCCTGTCAGCAGGGCGTCCGCGAAAAAGCCGAAGACCAGCCGCAAGACGACCAAGACGCGCTGATTCCCGAACTCTTCTAGTCGATGGACAATCTCCTCGACCTGACCAGCCGCGTCGAGGCGACGCACTTCTGGTTTCGAGGCTTCCGCCGGTTCGTCGCGCCCGCCATCGCGGAAATCGCCGGCGCGCGCCGCGATCTTCACCTGCTCGACTGCGGCTGCGGCACCGGCCATAACCTGGCAACGCTGCTGCGCCCCTACGGCCGCGCATTCGGATTCGACCTCACGCCCGCCGGCCTGGCGCACGCGCGCGCGGCCGGGTTTCCGCTCGCGCGTGCCGACATGGCGGCGATTCCATTTCAATCGAGCCGTTTCGATCTCGTCACGTCGTTCGACGTGATGCAGTACGTGCAGGACGATCACGCCGTCTCGAGGGAGATGGCGCGGGTGCTGAAGCCGGGCGGCGGCCTGGTCGTCACGGCCGCGGCCCTCGACATGCTGCGCGGCGGGCACGCGGGCACGTGGCCCGAAGTACGCCGTTACACGACGGCGCGGATGCGATCGATTGTCGAGGGCGCGGGGCTGAAGGTGGTGAGGCTGACTTACCTGTTCGCGACGTTGTTCCCCGCCATGGCGGCGGTGAGAGCGCTGCGGCGCGATGCGCCTGCGGACGCAAACACCGATTGGGAGATGCGCGTGCCGGCGGCGCCGATCAACACCGCGCTGACGTGGATGCTGAGCGGGGAAGCCGCGATCTCGCGCCGCATCCCGATGCCGGTCGGAAGCTCTGTGCTCGTGGTGGCGGCCAAACCCATCGCGCGGAACCGTCGCGGCGGATCGTAGGGTCCGTCCTCGGCTGTCGGGCGACCGTCAGAATCGGATCGCCGCGCCGAAATACAGGCCCTTCAACTTCAGGTCGCCGGCATCGCTGTCGATGTCGTAATCGACGGTGACCGATCGGTAGCCCAACTGCAGGCCGAAGGTGCGCCCGAAGTTGGCCGTGCCGTACACGTCGAAGTCGTAGAACTTCGCGTTGAAGTTGTTGCGATCGAGTTTGATCCCGGTGAATTCCGCCGTGGCCGACACGTTGCTCGACAGGTAGCCGCGCGCGATCCCGCCGATCGTCGGCACCGCGACATTCCGTTCGAATGTCTGCGTCACGACGAGCGGCGCGGAGAGCTGCGCGTTCATCTTGTTGTATTTCAGGTCGCCGAACACGCCGACAAATCCCCGGCTGGACGCGATCGGATCCCATTCGTACCCGATCCGCATCAGCGTCCACTTCAGCTCCGCCGTCGTCGGGATGCCGATGGAGTAGGTCTGGCCGCGGAAGCGAATCGTCTGCGCCAGCGTCGCCGTGCCGTCGTAGTCGATGGGTGTGCTGCTGAAGCGGATCTTGTGTTTCCGCGCCGGCTTCAGCACGAGCCGGTAGTCGCGCAACCGCTTCTTCTCCACCGCGAAGGTGTTGACGAAGTCGACGGGCGTGCCGAGGGTGCCGCTGGTGAGGATGACGTCCGGCGCCGGCTTCCAGAACATGAGACCGGCTTCGAGATGGAAGTCCTCCGGCGACCCCTGCGCATAGGCCGGTGCCACGGCGCAGCAGAGGGCTGCGACGCTCAACGCCAGGAGCCGTCTCAGGCTTCCGCCAGTTCCAGCTGCGGCACCCGTCCCGTCAGCACGTGGACCCAGCGCCGCGCCGCCGAGACCATGATGATCAGGCAGCACACCATCATCACGGACGTGCTGATCGAGAGCACCCAGCCCTGCACCTGCGTGGCGGGATTGGCGGTGAGCGGCCAGAAGTTGTCCGTGATGCTCAGCCACCCCGCCGTCATCGTCGTCACCGACAGGAAGCAGAGCGGCAGGAACGTGACCCACGCGTAGCGCGTGCGCCCCATGTTGATCAGCACGGTGGTCGCGACCGCGAGCGCGACCGCGCCGAGCAGCTGGTTGGCGATGCCGAACAGCGGCCAGATGGTGTTGATGTTGCCGGTCCAGATGAAATAGCCCCACGACAGGACCATGAACAGCGTCGCGCCGAGCGAGCCGGGCAGCCACTCCGCGTCACCCAGCTTCTTCCACGCGCGCCCGCCGAACTCCTGCACGAGGAAGCGGCCGACGCGCGTGCCCGAGTCGACGGTGGTCAGGATGAAGAGCGCCTCGAACATGATGGCGAAGTGGTACCAGTACGCCATCAGCCCCTTCATGCCGGGGAGCGCGGAGAAGATTTGCGCCATCCCGACGGCGAGCGAGACCGCGCCGCCCGGGCGCGCGGTGACGCTCTCGCCGACGGCCGCCTGCAGCTCCGGCAGGTTGACGATCGGCATGTGCAGGTTCGCGAACACCGACGCGGACGTGTTGATGGCGAAGTAGTCTCCGGGGTGCAACGCCGTCGCCGCGATGAGCGCCATCACGCCGACGAACCCTTCGCACAGCATGCCGGCGTAGCCAATCGGCCGGATGTCGCTTTCCTTGTCCACCATCTTCGGCGTCGTGCCCGTGGCGATCAGCGAGTGGAAGCCGGACACCGCGCCGCACGCGATGGTGATGAAGACGAACGGATAGAGCGGGCCCGGGATGATCGGGCCGCCGCCGTGCACGAACTGCGAGAACGCCGGCGCCTGCAGCGTCGGGTTGACGATGATGACGCCCAGCGCGAGGAACGCGATGGTGCCGATCTTCATGAACGTGCTCAGGTAGCCGCGCGGCGTCAGCAGCATCCACATCGGCAGGATCGACGCGACGAGCGCGTAGATGGCCATCGCCGCGGTCACCTGGTGGCGCGTCAGCACCAGGTAGTGGCCGTAGCCGGATTCGGCGAACGTCCGGCCGAAGATGACCGCCCCGACGAGCAGGACAACGCCGAGGACGGTCGCCTCGCGAATCTTCCCCTTCCGGAAGACGAACATGTGGAAGCCCATGAGCACGCCGATCGGAATCGTGACGCCGATCGTGAAGGTGCTCCAGGCGCTTTCGGCGAGGGCGTTGACGACCGCGATGCCGAGCCCCGCGAGGGCGACGATCAGGATGAAGAGAATCGCCAGCGCGCCGACCGTGCCGGCGACGGATCCGATCTCGGCCTGCGCGATGTTGGCGAGCGACTTGCCGCCGCGCCGCGTCGACGCCCAGAGGCTCATCGAATCGTGCACCGCGCCGCAGAGGGTGCAGCCGGCCACGAGCCAGAGCAGGCCCGGCGCGAAGCCGAACTGCGCCGCCAGGACGGGCCCGACCAGCGGCCCGGCCCCGGCGATGGCGGAGAAATGGTGCCCGAAGAGCACCCAGCGGCTCATCGGGTGGAAATTGGACCCGTCGTACTTCGTGTGCGCGGGCGTGATGCGCGCGTCGTCGAGCGCCATCACCTTCGCGGCGATGAACGCGCTGTAGTAGCGGTAGGCAATCACGAAGATGCCCACGACGGGGATCACGATGTAAAGGGCCTGCATGGCCGGAGATTATACTCGCCTGATGAGCCCTTCCCGCCGCCTGCTGACCTACGCGGGGCGGTATCGCGGCGCGTTCCTCCTCGGCTTCGTCTGTATCGTGGCGACGACCGCGATTACCCTCGCCGGGCCGTGGGTGCTGAAGTACGCCATCGACGACCTGACGCTCGGCGTCACGGCGGCGAAGCTGCGGCTCTACGCCGGGGCCATCCTGGGGCTGGCGGCGGTGGGCGGCGTCTTCCGGTTCCTGCAGCGCCGCATCATGATCGGCGCGTCGCGCGACATCGAGTTCGACCTGCGGAACGATTTCTTCGCGCGGCTGCAGCTGTTCGAGCCGGCCTACTTCCATCGCAACCGCACGGGCGACCTGATGTCGCGGGCGACCAACGACCTCAACGCCGTCCGCATGATGATCGGCCCGGCGGTCATGTACCTGTCGAACACGGTGCTGACCTTCATCGCCGTCATCTGGGTGATGCTGTCGCTCAACCGGCATCTCACGCTGCTGTCGCTCATCCCGCTGCCGATCCTGTCGGTCGCCGTCTACCTGTTCGGCGCGGCGATCCACCGGCGGTTCGACAAGATCCAGGAGCAGCTGTCCACAATCAGCGCCGTGACGCAGGAGGCGCTGGCCGGCGTCCGCGTGGTGCGCGCCTACCGGCAGGAGCAGTTTGAGATCGACCGCTTCAAGGAGGCCAACGACGAGTACGTACGGCGCAACCGGAAGCTGATCCGCGTTCAGGGCGCGTTCTTCCCGATCATGGGCCTGCTCATGGGCGTCGGCGCGCTGCTCGTCCTGTGGCTGGGCGCGGAGGATGTCATCGCCGGGCGGATGACGGTGGGGGATCTCGTTGCCTTCAACTCGTACCTGATGATGCTGGCCTGGCCGATGATTGCCTTCGGCTGGGTGACGAACCTGCTGCAGCGCGGCGCCGCGTCGTGGAAGCGGATGCTCGACGTCCTCACCGCGGAACCGGCCATCACCGATGCGGGCGCCAGCTCGGCGATCACCTCGCGCGATCAGATTCGCGGCGACGTCGAGTTTCGCAACCTCACGTTCAGCTACGGCGACGTCACCGTGCTGCGCAACATCTCGGCGACGCTGCCGGCGGGCACGACGACGGCGATCGTCGGCGCGACTGGTTCGGGCAAGTCCACGCTGCTCAACCTGCTGCCGCGGCTCAACGATCCGCCGCCCGGCAGCGTCTTCGTGGACGGCGTGGACGTGCGGGACCTGCCGCTGGCGGCGCTGCGCGGCGCGATCGGCTTCGTGCCGCAGGAGCCGTTCCTTTTCAGCTCGACCATCGCCGAGAACATCGCGTTCGGCGTCGCCGACATGCGGCGCGAGCAGGTGGAGCACGCCGCGCGCGTCTCGCGCCTCGACAAGGACCTCGCCGATTTTCCAAAGGGCTACGACACCGTCGTCGGCGAGCGCGGAATCACGCTCTCGGGCGGGCAGAAGCAGCGCACCGCCATCGCGCGCGCCGTGATGACCGACCCGAAGATCCTGGTCCTCGACGACGCGCTGTCGGCGGTGGACACCTACACCGAGGAGGAGATCCTCTCCCGCCTCGCGGGCGTGATGCGCTCGCGCACGGCCATCCTCGTCTCGCACCGGGTGTCGACCGTGCGCACGGCGGATCAGATCCTCGTGCTGGACGAGGGCGCGATCGTCGAGCGCGGGACGCACGATCAGCTGGTCGCGCGCAACGGGCTGTACGCAGAGTTGTACCGAAAGCAGCTGCTCGAGGAGGAATTGGCAGCCTCATAGGCCGGCCTGTCCATGTCCATCCACGAGGAAGACGTTCTCGGAAAGGCGTACGACGCCCGGCTGATGCGGCGGCTGATCACGTACCTGCGGCCGTACAAGCGCGAGGTCGTCCTGGCGACAGCCGCCATCGTCGCCCACTCGGCGCTGGAGCTCGCGCCGCCGTATCTCGTCAAGCTCGTCATCGACCAGTACATTCCCTCGCGCGACACGAGCGGGCTGGTGCGCATCGCGGCGTTCTATCTCGCGACGCTGGCCGGCTCGTTTGCGCTCGACTACGGGCAGACCTGGCTCCTGCAGCTGACCGGACAGCGCATCATGTTCGACCTGCGGATGCAGATCTACGAGCACCTGCAGCGCCTCGATCTGCGGTTCTACGACCGCAACCCGGTCGGCCGGCTGATGACGCGCGTCACCACCGACGTGGACGTGCTCAACGACCTCTTCACCTCCGGCGTCGTCTCGGTGTTCGGCGATTTGTTCACGCTCGTCGGCATCATGGTGATGATGATCTGGATCGACTGGCGGCTGGCGATTGTCGCCTTCTCGGTGCTGCCGCTCATCTGGTTCATCACGCAGTGGTTCAGGAGGAACGTGCGGGAGTCGTACCGCACGGTGCGCACCTGGATCGCGCGCATCAACGCCTACCTCCAGGAGCGCATCACCGGCATGGCGACCGTGCAGCTGTTCCGGCGGGAGGCGCGCGACTTCGAGGAGTTCGACCGCATCGACCGCACCTACCGGGATGCCAACGTGCAGTCGATCTTCTTCTACGCCGTGTTCTACCCGGCGATCGAGTTGGTCAGCGCGCTCGCGGCGGCGCTCATCATCTGGATCGGCGGCGGGTGGGTGATGGCCGGGGCGCTGACGCTCGGCTCGCTGGTCGCCTCGCTGCAGTACTCGTCGCGGTTCTTCCGCCCCATCAGCGACATGTCGGAGAAGTTCAACATCCTGCAGGGGGCGATGGCGTCGTCCGAGCGGATCTTCCAGCTGCTCGATACGAAGGTGGAGATCGTATCGGGATGCGGGATGCGGGATGCGGGATCCGATCTTTCAATCGGCGGATCCCGGACCCCGGATCCCGGATCCCGGACCGGTTCCCGCATCGGCCGCATCGCCTTCGAGAACGTCACTTTCTCCTACGTCGAAGGCGAGCCGGTGCTGCGCCACGTCTCCTTCGAGGTCGAGCCCGGCCAGCGCGTGGCGCTCGTCGGCGCCACCGGCTCCGGCAAGACGACCATCGTCAGCCTGCTGCTGCGGTTCTACGACGTGCAGGAGGGGCGCATCACCATCGGCGGCACCGACATCCGCGACCTGGACCTGCACGAGCTCCGCTCGTTGTTCGGGCTCGTGCTGCAGGACGTGCACCTCTTCTCGGGCACCATCGGCGGCAACGTCCGTCTCGGCCACGAGGCGATCGACGACGCGGCTGTGCGAAGAGCGGTGGACGCCGTGCACGCCGGCCCGTTCATCGATCGGCTGCCCCTCGGGCTCGAAACGGCCGTGGCCGAGCGGGGCGCCACGCTGTCGGTGGGGCAGAAGCAGCTCCTGTCGTTCGCGCGGGCGCTCGCGTTCGATCCGCCGGTGCTCGTGCTCGACGAGGCGACCTCGAGCGTCGACACCGAGACCGAGCTCCTGATCCGTGACGCGCTGAAGGTCGTCATGCGCGGCCGCACGACGATCGCCATCGCCCACCGCCTCTCGACCATCCAGGACATGGACCGCATCCTCGTCCTGCACAAGGGCGAGTTGCGCGAGTCGGGCGCGCACCAGGAGCTGCTCGCGCACCGCGGCATTTACCACCGCCTCTATCAGTTGCAGTTCAAGGACCGGGAGCTCGTCGACTCGCGGTAATCCGGCAGCGAAACCGGTCAGCGCGAAGGCGGCAAACTTGCACTTCGTCACGTCAGGCACGGCCCCGAGGCCGAGCTGATGGATATGCAGAGATCGGCGGCCGGCTACGCCAGCCCGGCCTTCCCGGAGACACATTCGGCAGGAGTGTGACCATGCAGAGCGGCAAGGTGGTCGACGCGGTGCGCATTCGCGACGGCGCCGAGCTCCTCGACGCCGACCTGCATCTACCCGAACGCGCGCGCGGCCTGATCATCTTCGCCCACGGCAGCGGAAGCAGCCGCTTCAGCAGCCGCAATCGCCAGGTCGCCGGGTCGCTCAACGACGCGCGCTACGCGACGCTCCTCCTCGACCTCCTGACGCGGGCGGAGGAGCGGATCGACGTCCGCAGCGCCGAGTATCGCTTCGATATCCCGATGCTGGGACGCCGGGTGATCGCCGCGACGGACTGGGCGGCCGGGCATCCGGGCCTGCAGGCGCTGCCATTCGGGTACTTCGGCGCGAGCACGGGCGCAGCGGCCGCCCTCATCGCGGCCGCCGAGCGCCCGGGCGTAGCCGCGGTCGTTTCGCGCGGCGGCCGGCCGGACCTCGCGGGCGACGCGCTGCGGATCGTCCGCGCACCGACGCTGCTGATTGTCGGCGGCAACGACGAGCCGGTGATCGGGATGAACGAGACGGCCGTGCGCCGGATGCGCGCGCCGGTGGAGCTGGCCATCGTGCCGCGCGCCACGCATCTGTTCGAGGAACCGGGCACGCTGGAAGAAGTGCAACGGCTGGCGCTCGACTGGTTCGCCCGCCATATGAGAGGCTGACATGACGCCCCTCATGGACGATCGACAGCCCTTCCGGGACAGGCGCGACGCCGGACGCGTCCTCGCGTCGCAGCTGCAGTCGTACGCCGACCGCGACGACGTCATCGTGCTCGCACTGCCGCGCGGAGGCGTCCCCGTGGCCTACGAAGTGGCCTCGGCGCTCGGGGCGCCGCTCGACGTCTTCCTCGTGCGCAAGCTGGGCACCCCTGGCCACCGCGAGCTCGCCATGGGCGCCATCGCGTCGGGCGGCGTCCGCGTGCTCAATGACGACGTCGTGCGGTGGTACGGGATACCCGACAGCGCCATCGAAACCATCGCGCGCGAGGAGACCGAGGAGCTCGAACGGCGCGAGCGCGCGTACCGCCTTGACAGGCCCGCGCCCGACCTGGCGAACCGCATCGTCATTGTCGTGGACGACGGCCTCGCCACCGGGTCGACGATGCGTGCGGCGGCGCAGGCGGTGCGGGCGCATGGGCCGTCGCGTGTGATCGTGGCGGTGCCGGTCGGCGCGCGTCAGACGTGCAGCGAGATCGCGGCCGTCGCCGATGAGGTCGTCTGCGCGCGTATGCCCGAGCCGTTCTCGGCCGTCGGCCAGTGGTACCTCGACTTCGATCAAACGGAAGACGTCGAAGTCCGCGATCTGCTGCAGAAGAGCATCACCACACCTCAGCCGTCCCGATAACGGCGGACCTGACGGTCCGCCTCTACGTTTCACAACCCCTGGGCACCAGCGTTGCTTCGTCTTGTCGGCACTGCGCGTCTGTCTATCGATGCAGGAGGGAGAGGACCAATGTCAGCAGTGATTCGGATCGTCGCTCTTGCGAGCATTCTCGGCACCGTTGCGTGCGGAGCGACCACCAGCGGAACCTCGGGCGGCACGAGTGCGCCCGTGTACGTGCCGCCGACGTCCAGAGCGCCTTCGACGACCGCGAATACGACACCTACCGAGGTCAACAACAGCGCCTACGGGGTCGTTCCAGCAGGACAGGAGCTCGACGTACGCCTCGGCACGACGCTGAGCTCGAAAACCGCGAAGGTCGAGCAGCGTTTCGAGGCGACGACGGTCGCCGACCTGATGCAGAACGGCAACGTGTTGATCCCCGCGGGCTCCACCGTTCGCGGCGTGGTCTCGGCCGTAGATCCCGCGGATCGCATTCATCGCGCCGGCAGCATGACGCTGTCGTTCGACGAGGTGACGATTCGCGGCCGCTCGTATCCGACGCGCGCGATGGCGACCAACGTCTTCGAGAGCGGCGGCATCCGTGACGAAGCCGGCACCGCCGGCATCGGCGCCGGCGCGGGCGCGGTCGTGGGCGGCCTTCTCGGCGGCGTGAAGGGCGCGATTCTGGGCGCCGTGATCGGCGCGGGCGGCGCCATTGCGGCCACCGAGGGCAAGGATATCGACCTGCCGGCAGGCTCGATCATCCGCATCCGTCTCGATCAGCCGATGACGGTCAGGTAAGGAGGAGCGCTATGGCAAATCAGGGTCCTGCAAAGCCGGACCGTCCAACGGAACAATCCGTTCCGACGCGGCGCACGCGACAGGGCAGCGACATGAGCCGCTGGGACCGCGACACCTACGGTCCCTTCGCGTGGATGCGCCAGATGCAGGATCAGCTCGATCGGGCATTCAGCGGCCTGTGGAGCGGCGCTGGCACCAGCCAGCCGTGGGCGACCGACAACGCGTTCGGGCCCTCGGACTGGTCGCCGGCCATCGACGTCTTCCAGCGCGGCAACGACCTGGTGGTCCGCGCCGACGTCCCCGGCCTGTCGAAGGACGACATCACCGTGGACATCGCGGACGATCAGCTGACCATTCGCGGCGAGCGGCGGTACGACCACGAAGAAGAGCGTGACGGCGTGTTCCGCAGCGAGCGGAGCTACGGCAACTTCTGCCGCGTCGTGCCGCTGCCGCAGGGCGCGATCGCCGACAGCGCCAAGGCGACGTTCAACCATGGCGTGCTCGAGATCGTGCTGCAGGCGCCGTCGTTCGACGTGCGGCGGGGACGCCGCATCGAGATCAAGGAACGGACGCCCGAGAAGCCGAAGGATCAGCCGAAGACGTAGGCGGTTCGGACAGCACCGGTGACGGCGGGGCCTCGGCTCCCTCGTCACCGGCTGTCTCTTCGATGGGCGGTTCGATGGCCACCGGCGGCGGCCCGGCCGGCGGCGGCACTTCGGCGCGGGCGCGCTCGCGGCGGCGGAACAGGCGATCGATCAGCCCGGGCGTGCTCGCCTGCGGATTCCATCCCAGCCGGAGAACGGTGACCTGAATCGGCTTCCTGCCGAACGCCAGCGCCTCCTTGCAGCTCCACATGTAGAGATCGAGCAGCCGGCCCTGCACGCGCGGCCCGGTGTCCATGATCGTGTAGACCCCGTTGTAGCGCATGTTGTCGCTGGCGACGTTGACGACGCTGCCGACCGGGAGAATCGAGTCGTCGGCCGCGGCGATGCCCGTCCGCACCTGCGCGCCCGACGCGGTCGTCGTCCCCTTGCAGTACGCGGTCGCGGAGAAGTCGAGGCGCGCGCCGGGAACCGGCGCGCTCGGATCGACGACGCGCGTGATGCTGCCCCACGGCAGCAGGTCGAACGTCGTCGCCTCGTACGTCAGCAGCAGCCCGCCGATGACGACGACCATCACCACGAGGCGATGCGAGTTGGAGCGTGAAAGGATTCGTTTCACCGGAAATGCTCGTACCCTGCTGGAAGATCCCTGTCGCCGGCGACCGAGCGCAGCACGATGCGCGTGTCCCTGGTCACGACGCCAATCCGGGTTATCGGCAGATCGCCGGCGTGGCTCTTCACCGCCCTCAGGCGTCCCCGCGACGAGGGACGAACTGTGAAGAGCAGCTCGTAGTCGTCGCTGTGAAATTCCGCGACCCCGTCGGCCATGGGAATCGATGCCTCATCCACGGTAATCCCGACGCCTGACGCCGCCGCGAGCTGCCGCAGCCCGTCAGCCAGGCCGTCGCTCAGGTCGATGCACGCGGTGGCGGCGCGATTCCGGCCCAGCAGTATGCCTGCCCGGACGCGCGGCTCGGGCCGGAGATAACGCTGTTCGTTCAGGCCGAGCTGAACGTCGGCCTCGTCGTTCGGCCGTAGAGGCGGACCTTCAGCTCCGCCACCATTCGGCCGTAGAGGCGGACCTTCAGGTCCGCCTGCGCGTCGCTGCAGCGATCGCAATCCCGCCGCTGAGCCTCCGATCGTGCCGGTGACGAACACCTCGTCGCCCGGGCGCGCCCCCCCGCGTGTCAACACGCGGCGCGTCTTCACCGACCCGATTGCCGTAACGTCGATCATCAAGGGGCCTGGCGCCTGCCCCGGGCCCAGCCCGGGGGAGCGTGCGATGTTGCCGCCGACGAGCGCGACGCGGTGCCGCGCCGCGAGCGCGATCAGCCCGTCGACGATGCCATCGACGACCTCGACGTCGAGGCCGTCGGGCAGCACGAACGAGAGCAGCGCCGCGCGCGGCGCCGCCCCCATTGCGGCGAGATCGCTGAGGTTCACGGCCAGCGCGCGATGCCCGATGGCATCCGGCGGCACGAACCGGCGGTCGAAATGAACCCCTTCCACCAGCGCATCGGTGGTCAGCACCTCGAGCGCGCCGCGCTCGGGCTGAATGACCGCCGCGTCGTCACCGGGACCGACGAGGACCCACGGTGGCATGGCGAGACGCGCGGTGATGCGGGAGATGAGCGCGTGTTCGCCGATGTCGGAAACGGTGCGTGTCGTCACGTGCTGGCAGCTGGCAGCTGGTCGCTGGCCGCCGCTGGCAGCTGCTCGCGACTGCCCGCGAGGTGCTGCGGGCAGCCAGCTGTCGGTGGGGGCGTAGAGTGCCCGCTTTGCCGTGTGGGGAGGTCGAATGAACCTGCAAAAGCAGGTGGAGCCACTGTTATCAGCCGCGCTTCAGGCTTCCTCGGAACAGAGGCATGCACAACGCGCGACCTCGCGGCTCGCTTGGGTTTTACGTTGGCTCAGACGAGCCTCCGAAAACCATCACGAGCAAAGCAGGACCTGGCGATCTTAGCGTGCGCTCAGGGGTAGGATCAAGGCGCGCTAACTGCTTGCTTAACGGGCATTTGCGCCAAAACGTCATCGACGAGGCGTTCCAGCCGGACCGCCCGTTCGTTGAGTTCGCCACTGGCGCTCGACTGTTGCTGCCGCGCGCGGAAGACATCGTCGGCGATGTTGAGCGCGGCCAGGATGGCGAGGCCGAGCATATCGCTCTCGGGGGCCGAGGTGACCGCCGCTCGCATTTTCTGATCGACGTACGCCGCGAGCTCGGCGATGTAGCGTTCGTCGAGGTCGCTGCGGATCGGATAGCGATGCCCCGCGATCTCGACGGTCACAACGCTCATCCCTCGACGCCTCGCTCGTCGATCATCGTCGCTCGGGATGACCCTGAGGCGCTCGAAGGGTCACAGAGTGAGGTGCTCCAGCTGCTCGAGCATGTCGGTCACGCGCGTGCGAATCAGCTCGCGTTCGCCGCGCAGCGCGGCGAGCTCGCTGGTGACCCCGTCCGAGTCGGCGAGGCGCGCGCGCAGCACGTCGATCTCCTGCGTCAGCCGCGCGTTGTCGTCGGCGGCTTTCGCCTGCTCCCCGCGAAGGCGATTCACCATCGCCACGAGCAACGTGATTTTCTCCTCGAGACGATCGATCGGCTCGAGATCAACCGCACGCAGCGCCGCCTGCTTTGCCATCCGCTCCTCGTGTCGAAAGGTGTGCGGCAAGATGGTAGCACGTGCCCGCACCACCAACTACCAACTACCAACTACCAACGACTAACGTTGCTGGGCGGCGTGCCGATCTCTCAGCGCCGCGAGGATCGCGTCCATGGCGGTCTGAATCTCGGCATCAGTGAGTGTTCTGTCAGATGCCCGGAAAGTGAGACGCACCGAGAGACTCACCTGGCCTTCCGGCACGCCCTTCCCCTGATAGCGATCGAATTCGCGCACCTGCACCAGCGTTGGCGGCGCCGCGTCGCGAATCGTCGCGCGCACCGAATCGGCAGGCAGCGTCGCGTCGATCAGGATTGAGATGTCGCGCGTCACCGACGGATAGCGCGGCAGCGCCTCGACGCGCGCCTCTTCCGCGGGCGCGATGGCTTCGGCGGTGTCGAGATCGATTTCGGCGACGTAGACGGGATCGTTCGACGGCAGCCCGTGCGCCTCCGCGATCGCCGGCGCCAGTTGTCCCATCACGCCGACACGCGTCGCGCCCGCCATGACCGCGGCGGAGCGCCCCGCCACGAGCCAGCTCTCGCCTTGCGTGGCGGTCGTCACCTCGAGCCGCAATGATTCGCCAATCCGCTCGACGATTCCTTTCATGTCGAAGAAATCGACCTCGCGTGCGCCGCCGCTCCAGTGCTCGGCGCCTGCCGCGCCAGTCCAGGCGCAGGCGAGCGATCGGCGTTCACCCGTCGTGCGTGAAAAGCGCGCGCCCACCTCGAACAGGCGCACGTCGCGCTGCTCGCGGCGCCGGTTGTGCGCCACGGCGTCGACCAGGCTCGGCAGCGCCGACGGCCGGAGCACGGCGAAGTTCTCGGACAACGGGTTCGCGATCGGCACCAGCTCGCCCTCGGGGGCAAACGGGGCGGCGGCGGCGGACGCGACGAAGCCGAACGTCATCGCCTCGGAAAATCCCGCCGCGGTCATGATGTCCCGCAGGTGGCGCGCGCGGCCGATTCGCGGATCGAGCGGAGGCGGGGCGGCCGTGAGCGGGGGAAACGTCGACGGCAGCCTGTCGAACCCGTAATGCCGCGCGACCTCTTCGATGACGTCCACCTCGCGCGTGACGTCCACGCGGCGCGTCGGGACGTTCACGTCCCAGCCGCCGTCGGTACCGTCCCGGAGCGTGAACCCGAGACTCTCGAGAATGCGCCGGACGTCGGCGTCGGGCACCTCGGCGCCGAGCAGTCCCGCGATCTTCGCGCGCCGCAGCCGGACGCTTCTCGGCTCGACCCGTGCCGGGTAGCGATCGACGATCGTGCCGCGCGCGCGTCCCGCCCCGGTCGTCTCGAGCAGGGCGCAGGCGCGCTCCATGGCGGTGACCGGCAGGCGGGGGTCCAGCCCGCGCTCGAACCGCATGCTCGCCTCGGTCTTGAGCATCAGCTTCCTGCTGGTACGCCGCACGGAGAGCGGATTGAAATACGCGCTCTCGAGGACGATCACCGTGCTGCCGTCCGCCACCTCCGACTCGGCGCCCCCCATGACGCCGGCGATCGCGACCGGACGCTCGGCGTCCGCGATGACCAGCATGTCGCCGGCGAGCTCGCGCATCTGGCCGTCGAGCGTCCTGATCGACTCGCCGGCGCGTGCCGGCCGCACGACGATCTGCGCGCCGCGGAGCTTCGTAAAGTCGAAGGCGTGCATCGGCTGCCCCATCTCGAGCAGCACGTAATTGGTGACGTCGACGATGTTGCTGATGGGGCGGACGCCGGCCGCCTGCAGCCGCGCCTGCATCCAGCCCGGCGACGGTCCGACGGTCACGTCGGCGACGGCGCCGGCATAGCGCGGGCACAACTCCGCGTTCTCGATGACGACGTCGATGTCGGATTTGTCGGCCGCCTTGAGCGACGCCAGGCGCAGCGACGAGCCGTCTTCCTCGTCGCCCGACTTGCCGCGCGCAACCGGGCGCCGCATCGGCAGGTTGAAGGCGGTGGCAATCTCGCGCGCCATCCCCATGACGCACATGCAGTCGGGCCGGTTGCCGGTGACTTCGAAGTCGATGACGGCGTCGGCCTTCGCGATCCTGGCTTCGGACGAGTTCCAGTCGATGTGCTCGAGGCCCTCGACCGCGAAGCCGCGTACGGACATCGTCTTCGCGATCTCCTCCGGAGACGCGGTCACGTCGACGAAGTCGCGCAGCCACGAGACGAGGATCTTCACGGCACCGCCGTCCTGGAGCGGCTCATATCGGGAACTGTTCGAGGAAGCGCAGGTCGTTCTCGTAGAAGAGGCGGATGTCGTCGACCCCGTACTTCAGCATCGACACGCGCTCCATCCCCATGCCGAACGCGAAGCCGGTGTACTTCTCGGGGTCGTAGCCGACGGCCTCGAACACCGCCGGGTGCACCATGCCGCTGCCGAGAATCTCGAGCCATCCCGTCTGCTTGCACGTGCCGCACCCCGAGCCGCCGCACGCGCGGCAGCTGACGTCGACCTCGGCGCTCGGCTCGGTGTAGGGGAAGAAGCTGGGACGCAGCCGCACCTTCACGTCGCCGAAGAGCGCCCGCAGCATCGCTTCGAGCGTCCCCTTCAGGTCCGCGAGCGTGATCCCCTCGCCGACGACGAGCCCCTCGAACTGCTGGAACATCGGCGTGTGACTGAGATCGAGGTTGTCGCGGCGGTAGACGCGCCCGGGCACGATGATGCGCACCGGCGGCGGGAACGTCTTCATGTAGCGGATCTGCATCGCCGACGTGTGCGTGCGCAGCAGCGTCGCGGCGCGCACCTGCGCGTCGGGCACGCTCCCGCGGTGCGCGCCCCACGTGCCGCCGACGATCGGCGCGTCGAGGTAGAGCGTGTCCTGCATGTCGCGCGCGGGATGATCGGGCGGCATGTTGAGCGCCTCGAAGTTGTGGAAGTCGTCCTCGACCTCCGGGCCTTCGAGAATCTCGTAGCCCATGTGCGCGAAGATGTCCTCGACGACGCGCCGGACGCGCATCAGCGGATGGACGCGTCCCATCGGCAGCCGCCGGCCGGGGAGCGTGACGTCGACCGCGCCGGCGGGCTGCCGGGTCGAGTCGAGCGCCGCGCGCCTCTCGTCGAGCGCGCTCTCGATTTCCGCCTTCAGCGTGTTGACGAGCTGTCCGAACTCGCGGCGCGCCTCCGGCGCGAGCGAGCCGAGCGTCTTCATCAGGCCGGTCACCGCCCCGGACTTGCGGCTCAGGAATTCGTCGTGGAGGGCTTTGAGCTTCTGATCCGAGTCGGCGCCGGCGAGGCGGGCGCGGAAGTCGGAGCGCGCCGCCTCGACGGACGACAGATCGGGCGCGGAATCAGGCACGTGCCTCAGCGGGGAGCGCGGCCTTGGCCTGCGCCGCCACCTTGGCAAATGCGGCTGACTGCGTCGCGGCCATGTCCGCGAGCATCTTGCGGTCGAGCGTGACGCCGGCCGCCTTGAGGCCGCGCATCAACTGCGAGTAGGTGAGGCCGTTGTCGCGCGCGGCGGCGTTGATGCGCACGATCCAGAGACGGCGATACTCGCGCTTCTTGTTCTTCCGTCCGACGTAGGCGTACTTGCCCGCCGTGTCGACCGCTTCCTTGGCCGCGCGGTACAGCTTGCTCTTGGTCTGGTAGAAGCCTTTCGCGCGCGCGAGCAGCTTCTTCCGCTTCGCCCGTCGAACCGTTCCTCGTTTGACTCTCGGCATGTGTCCATCTGGCGGGTCCGCAAGGACCCGCCCTCCGCTAGCGATTTGCCGGGCCGACCTGAAGGTCGGCCCCTACGATCTCTTTCTGCCCACTGCCTACTTATAGGGCAGCATTTTTTCGAGCTTCGGCAGATCCCCGTCCGACACCTGCACCGTGCCGCGCATGTGCCGCTTCGACTTGGTCGTCTTGCTCGTGAGAATGTGGCGCTTGAACGCCTTGGCCCGGACGATCTTGCCGGTGCCGGTCTTCTTGAAGCGCTTCGCGGCGCCCCTGTGTGTTTTCAGTTTCGGCATCTCAGTGGCTCTCGGTAATTCAAAATTCAAAATTCAAGATTCAAACCCGATGTGAATCATTGCAACCAGCTCGTTGGCGCGACAACGAATGCTGTTTGCATGTTGCATCTTGAATCTTGCATTACTCCTCTGTCACCGGCTCGGCGTCCTGCACCTTCTTCGGCGCCGTCTTCCGCCCGGCGCGGCCGGTCAGGATGACGTGCATCTGGTTGCCTTCCTGCCGCGGCGCCGCCTCGGCCATCGCGACCTCGGAGAGCTCGCCGATGAGGCGCTCGAGAATGCGCCGCCCGATCTCGGGATGCGCCATTTCGCGGCCGCGGAAGAAGATCGTCGCCTTCACCTTGTCGCCATCGGCGAGGAAGCGCTCGATGTGCTTCTTCTTGAAGTCGTAGTCGTGCTCGTCGACCTTCGGGCGGAACTTGATCTCCTTGACCTCGATCACCCGCTGGTGCTTTTTCGCCTCGCGGCTGCGCTTCTGTTCCTGGTACTGGTACTTGCCGAAATCCATGATTCGGCAGACCGGCGGTACCGCAGTCGGTGAGATCTCGACGAGGTCGAGCCCCTTCTGCTTAGCGATGGCCAGCGCGGCCGGCGGCGGCATGATCCCGAGCTGCTGCCCGGTCTCGTCGATCACGCGGATTTCGCGAACACGAATGCGCTCGTTGGTGCGAACGCGATCATCACGTCTCGGCGAACGATCGAAAGCGATATGTCCTCCTACCTGCGTCTGCGCCTACGCAGTTTTCTGCTCCGCCGGCGCGGCCATCCCCGGCGATTTCGTCGTGATCTCGTCGCTCGCCGCCGCGATAAACGCGTCTATCGATCGCGCGCCGAGGTCGCCCGCCGACCGGCTGCGCACCGACACCGTGCCCTCGGCCGCTTCACGATCCCCGGTGACGAGCATGTAGGGGACCTTGTGCAACTGGGCCTCACGGATCTTATAGCCAATCTTCTCCTGGCGGTCGTCGAGCTCGACGCGAAGCCCGGCGGCAGCAAGTTTGTCGCGAACCGCCGCCGCATACGCCTGGTGGCGGTCGGAGATCGGCAGCACGATCGCCTGCACGGGCGCCAGCCAGAGCGGGAACGCGCCCGCGTAGTGCTCGATGAGGATGGCGATAAACCGCTCGAAACTCCCCACGATCGCCCGGTGAATCACGATCGGGCGGTGCTCGGCGTTGTCGGCGCCGATGTACTTCAGGTCGAAATTCTCCGGCTGCTGGTAATCGAGCTGGATCGTCGCGCACTGCCACTTGCGGCCAATCGCGTCCGTGACGTCGAAATCGATCTTCGGGCCGTAGAACGCGCCGTCGCCCTCGTTCAGCGTGTATTCGAGGTTGGCGCGCGCCAGCGCCTCCTTGAGCTGCGCCTCGGCGTCGTCCCACGTGGCGACCTCGCCGAGAAACTCCTCCGGCCGCGTGGAGAGCTTCGCCGTGAACGGCAGCCCGAAGTCGCCGTAGACGCGCTGCACGAGACGGATGAGGCGCTCGATCTCCTCGCCGATCTGTTCCTGCGTCACGAAGCAGTGCGCGTCGTCCTGCGAGAACTGGCGGACGCGCGTCAGGCCCGACAGCACGCCCGACGCCTCGTTGCGATGCAGCGGCGACTGCTCGTGGAAGCGCACGGGCAGGTCGCGATAGCTGTGCGTCGTGCTCGCGTACATCAGGAAGTGGCCCGGGCAGTTCATCGGCTTCAGGCTCATCGTCTCGCCTTCGGATTCGATGAGGAACATGTTCTGCCGGTAGTGGCTCCAGTGGCCCGACTGCTCCCACAGCGCCTTGTTGAACATCAGCGGCGCCTTCACCTCGACGTAGCCGGCGGGGAAGAGCACGTCGCGCATGTAGTTGGCGAGCGTGTTGTAGAGCGTCGTTCCCTTGTGGAACCAGAACGCCGAGCCCGGCGCCCACGGGTGGAACATGAAGAGGCCGAGCTCTTTTCCGAGCTTGCGGTGATCGCGCTTCTTCGCTTCCTCGATCTGCGCGAGGTACGCCTTCAGGTCCTTCTCGGCCGCGAACGCCGTCCCGTAGATGCGCTGCATCGGCGCGTTGCGCGCGTCGCCCTTCCAGTACGCGTTCGACGTGCTGAGCAGCTTGAACGCCTTCAGCTTGTTCGTGCTCGGCACGTGCGGGCCGACGCAGAAGTCGACGAACGTCTCCCTGTCCCTGATCGTGTAGCAGGAGACTTCCTGCTGCCCCTCGGTCTTCTCGTCGATCAGCTGCACTTTCAGCGGCTCGCCGCGGCTGGCGAAGAACCGCTTCGCCTCGTCGCGCGGCCACAGCTGCCGCTCGTACGGCAGGTCCTGCTGCGCCAGCTCCTTCATCCTGTTTTCGATCGCCGCCAGATCCTCCGGCACGAACGGCCGATCGACGATGAAGTCGTAGAAGAAGCCCTCGTCGGTGGCCGGCCCGATGCCGCACTGCGCGCCGGGAAACAGGTTCGTGACCGCCGCGGCCATCAGGTGCGCCGTGCTGTGACGCAGCAGCGCAAGCGCCTCGGGACTCTTGTCGGTGACGATGCGAACCGCCGAATCCTTCTCGAGCGGATGCGAGAGGTCCACGAGCTTGCCGTCGACGACGGCGGCGTAGGCCGCTTTCGCAAGTCCGGGAGAGATCCCTGCCGCGACGTCGCGCACGGGCGTGCCCGCGGACACAGCGCGACTGGATCCATCCGGTAATGTGATCGTGACCTGACTCATCGAAGTGGAAAAGTGGAAAAGTGGAAGAAGTGGAAAAGTAAGTTCAAAGTGTGCTCGCCACAACTTTCAAACTTACTTTTCCACTTTTGAACTTCTTCCACTTTTCCACTTCATTCTGGTAGGCGCGGGTGGACTCGAACCACTGACCTCCTCCGTGTCAGGGAGGCGCTCTAACCAACTGAGCTACGCGCCTATCTGTTGCGAATTCAGGCTTTAACCCGAACCGCCAGTATACAACA
>Ga0134123_10000061_pt1 | contig 66745 bp, 100 predicted proteins | sample KB303_FD_96460 | JGI IMG/M metagenome (GOLD analysis project Ga0134123, IMG submission 96460) | Terrestrial soil microbial communities without Nitrogen fertilizer from Kellogg Biological Station, Michigan, USA - KB3-0-3 | ecosystem: Environmental > Terrestrial > Soil > Unclassified ...
GATTTGTGCAGAGTCAGTCTTCATGATTTTTGGAATAATTTCTGAATTTCCGGTGGGTAACAAGGAAAATCACGGATAGATTTTCCTAAAGTAGCATGTTTCGAAAAGTTACATTAGCACAGGTGTCAAGTTGGGATTAGGCGGAATAGGGGCGCATGCGCTCAAGCTGAAGACGGTCAGTAAGAAGAAACACGTCTGGGAAAATCCAAAACTTTCCATTGCCGAGCGGGTGATTAAATTTTTTCCCACGATGAAACTGACGGCGGGAGAGTTCGCGGGAAAACCGTTTCGGTTGCGCGATTGGCAGCAAGAGATTGTGCGCGGGATTTACCGCGAAGTGGATGGAGAGCGCGTCGTCCGCACGGCGTTGATCACGATTGGGCGAAAGAACGGGAAAACGCAGTTAGCCGCGGGTTTGGCTGGGGCGCATTTGTTTGGGCCGGCAGCAGAGCCTCGAGGTGAAGTCTACAGCGCAGCGGCGGATCGGAATCAGTCGGGACGGATTTTCAGGGAATTGGAAGCCATCATTCGCGCCGATCCGAAATTACATGCCCGATGCAATATCCAGCGATTCGCGAAACGCATTGAAGTCTTGTCAGGACCCGGTGAGGGCAGCATTTACGAAGCGCTGTCGAGTGATGCCCGGAAGGCGCATTCCTTGAGCCCCTCGTTCGTGGTGTGCGATGAATTGGCGCAATGGCCGAAACGGGAGCTGTACGACAACTTGGTCACAGGTACAGGCGCGCGCAAACGGCCGCTCACAGTCGTCATCAGCACCATGTCGTCGAGTCCGATCGATGTGATGAGCGAACTGGTGCTGTATGGGAAGCAGATCAATGCGGGGATTCACGAGGATCCATCCTTCGTCGCGTTTATCTACGAAGTGCCGATGGATGTGGATATCTGGGACGAGCAGAACTGGTATATGGCGAATCCGGCCTTAGATGACTTTCGCAATCTCGATGAGTTGCGCAAGTTTGCCCAGCAGGCAAAGCGGATACCGGCAAAAGAAGCAGTATTGCGGAATCTGTATCTGAATCAGCCCGTTGATCGCGATGGCTCAAGTAAGCGTTACATCCCACGCCCGGACTGGGATGCATGCGGGATCAAGTCTCAAGAACAGGTGGATGCCTTACCGGAATTGCTTAAGGGCCGACCGTGTTATGGCGGGCTCGATTTATCGTCCAAGAACGACTTGACCGCGTTTGTTCTGGCCTTCCCTTTTGAAGAACACATGGTGGTTGTTCCGTATTTCTGGACACGGGAAGACGGCTTAGACGATCGCGCAGCGAAAGATAAAGCGTCTTACGGTGTCTGGGCGAAAAAAGGATATCTGCGAACGACGCCAGGGCGGGTGATCACGTTCCAATTCGTCGCGAAACAGATTGCGGAATTGACCGCACCGTATGACCTCAAAGCGATTGCCTGTGATCCTTGGAAACTCGAACATTTCGAGGAAGCGCTAGACGAGATTGGCGCGGGTCACATCCAACTGTTCAATCATGGTCAGGGTTTTAAAGATCTCGATCTGGCTGTCAATAAGCTTGAGGATTTTGCATTACGGTGGGCAATCCAGCACGACAACAATCCGGTCATGACGTGGTGCATGGACAACGTGCGCATCCTGTCGGATGCTGCTGGAAACCGCAAGTTCGATAAGCAGAAATCGACGGGGCGCATTGACGGTGTCGTCGCGATGGCCATGGCAGTGAATCTGGCGGATTCGTCGAAGGTGCCGCCGACCCCGAATTACAACGTGTTTTTTGTATGACTCTTGAAGAGTACATCGCTCAAGCGAAACGGTACGCAGAGGAATATGCGAATGGTGATCCTTCTGGGATTGAGCTGCTCGCAAGGATTGCGTGCGAAGCTGACGAAGCAAAGCAACAACTTCGAGCGGCTGGCTTTGGCTGGACCGGCTTATCTCTACTCAAGACCGTTGAGGAAGTCCTTAATCCCAGTTCTGTCTAGCGTCTAATCTCCCTTCAACTACCAAACTTTAAAGACCCCGCTTTACGGCGGGGTTTCTTTTTTGGGTGCCTTTATGCCGATACCACAACCGAATGCCGACGAAAGCCAAGATGAGTTCATGTCGCGCTGCATGTCGGACCAGAACATGAAAAACGAATTTCCCGAAAACGATACGCGCGCGCGGGTCTGCCAGAAGCAGTGGGACGGGGATGCAACGGAATCACGGCAGCTCTGGGCAACGTTTGAAGCCAGGTCGGTCGATGATGAGAAGCGGATCATTGAAGGGATAGCAACGACGTCGGAAGAGGCCCTGGACGGGTTGATTCTCGAGACGCGCGGTATTGAATTTAAGTTACCCATCCCCTTTCTGTACAACCACGACACCTCGCATCCGCTCGGCAACGTCATTTCAGCCGACGTGAAGAACGATCGGATCAACGTTCGCATTCAGGTCGCACCACAAGGAACGTCGGAATTTATTGACGAGAAGTGGCGAATGATCAAGGCCGGCATTGTCCGTGGGTTGTCGATTAAATTCCGAATGCTCAAAGCTCAGGCGAATCGTGTGTTGAAAAGCCTGTGGCTGGAGCTCTCCGCCGTAGCTTTACCCGCCGATTTAAACGCATCGATTATTTCCGTCCGTAGCGCAGATGAAGCGATCCTTCGCGCGATAGCGAATAAAGGAACTCGCGATTCTGTCGTTCGGCTTAACCGCAACCCATCCGGCGCTCCGGTACAAGTCAGAAATAAAGGAACCGCTATGAAGACCATAGCTGAACAGATTACCGAGTTAGAAGGGACTGTACTGGTCAATGAGAAGCGCATCGACGAACTCATTGCGGCTGCGGATGGACGCAGTTTTGAAGAGCACGAAGATGCGGAGATCAAAGACAAGCAAGCTGAGAACAAGCGCTGGCTAGATAAGATCACGCTGCTCAAGTCGCGCAATGCAACGCTGCTGCAGAAAGCCGCAGAAGTCACGCCGGAAAACACCGACACTCCCGCAAAGGCGGCGGCAACACGAGGTGGCCCTCAGGAGCAGGCACGCGTGATCAGCGTTCGATCGAATCTTCCGAAGGGAACGACGTTCTCGCGGTGGGTCATGGCGACGGTAGAAGCGAAGAACGACATGCACCGCGCTGCCGATCTGTCGAAAACCTACTGGCCCGACCAGCCGGAACTGGAGCAGATTTTCCGCACCAATGTCGGATCGCGTGCTCAGGTGCTTGTCGGAACAACGACCCATGCGACATGGGCATCCCCGTTGATTCCTGCAGCGCAGACGATGTTCAGTGAGTTTTTGGAATTGTTGCGGCCCCTGTCGATCATCGGACGCATCCCGAATCTCACGCGCGTTCCGCCGAATGTGGTCGTTCCCATACAGACCGGTGGCGGTACGGGGAACTGGGTTGGGGAAACTCAGGCGAAACCGGTCAGCGCGTTGGCGTTCACGTCGGCGACTCTACGCTGGGCGAAAGCCGTCGTCATGACGGTATTAAGCGAGGAACTGATTCGCTATTCCAGTCCAAGCGCCGAAGCGGTCGTGCGATCCTCAATTGCGAAAGACATTGCACAGTATCTCGATACACAGTTCATCTCAACGACGATTGAAAGCGTGAACGTTTCGCCGGCGGGCCTCTTGTGGAATGCGCCGACTTCAGCCGCGACAGGCGTCACTGCGGCAACGTTCTTGACCGACTTCAAGACGGCGCTCGCGACATTCATTGCGGCCAATTACGATTTGTCGCAGTTGGTGATTTTGATGTCGAGCACGGTCGCGTTGAACGTCAGCACATTGAAAGATTCACTCGGCAACTTCCTCTATCCGACATTGGGACTCACCGGTGGAACCGTTCTGAATATCCCCGTGGTCGTAAGTGAAGCGGTCGGCAACAAGATCATCTTCATGAACGCGAGCGAAATTCTGTTGGCGGATGATGGCGGGATCATGATCGACGCGAGCAATCAGGCATCGATTCTGATGGACGACGCCCCGAACGCATCTCCCGCAACCACGTCGTTGGTGTCGCTGTATCAACGGAATCTCGTAGCAATAAAATGTGAGCAGTACATAACCTGGAAGAAGGCGCGCTCGACCAGTGTGTACTACCTCTCCAATGCGAGCTACACAGGCTAACTGAGTTAGTCTTCGCCACGGGCCCGTTTCTCTCCCTCTCTTTTCGGGCCCGTTTTTATTTTCTTTGATGGTGGAATGATGCCCCATCTGTCTTTTGCTTCACGAGCGCGCTGTTCTCGTTTACGTTCAGGTTCTTTCTCGCATTCGGTGCAGATAGCGGCCTCGCGTGTCGGCTCTAGCGGAATCTTATGCTTCGGGCAATAGAAATTGCGGAAACACCACCAGCGAAACCGGAGCCGATCAATGAAAGTTTTCATTTCTTTTTGATGTGCCCTTTCCAGCGCGCCTTTGCGCCTTTCTTGGCTATGGCTTTCTTTTCTTCTTTGGTTAATCGGGCGGCTCTGGCTTCACCGCCCTTGCGGCCGAGTTGTTGTGCAGCTTTATTCTTTGGCATAGTCAAAAGACTTCGCCTTCTTCTGCAAAATCAATCCAACCACGATCATTGGTCTGGTCGTCGGTCAATGTGAGATTTCCTACGATGTTGGGGTACACGCGCCATTCTAACGGACATTGCTCTAATGCGGCTTTTAGTTGAGCCACTGTTAGGTATTTGATGTTGTTCTCGTCGCGCATATTCTTCTTAGCCGTTAAATTGAAAGTCGAAGCTGGCCGGATTGGTCATGCGTTCAATGTCAATCTCGCCGCCGCGTACCATCGTCAGATGGTTAACTTTCGCAATCGTACGAATCGTCCGCTGCTGCTCATCCGTAAAGCGAGCATCAAACGTCGGTGCGTTAACTTGAATGTATTTGCTACCGCAGGACTCAATCATGCGAACGCGAGCATTGATGCCAGCAGCCTTAATGCGTCCGCGAATGTGAGCAGCCATTTCTTTCTGCGTCATTGTGTTACTCATGAGTACAATATTACTGCTTAGCGCTAAGCATGTCAATAGAAATCAGTCGGCCTTTCAAGCGCTATTTGAAAAGCTGTTTGGACCACCTAAGCCGTGGCCTGCACCGCCGCCGCCTAAGTCAGTATGAAACTCGTCAAAGTCATTGCCTTGAAAGATCACGAGTGGGCCAAGGTCGCACGCCATACAGGTGAAGTCTACGAAGCCGACACCGAAGACATTCGGTTTGATGCACTGTTGGTGACGGGATTAGCGAAGCGTGTGACAGAGCCGACGCCAGCAGTGGATGAACGTCATGTCAGTCTGCCGGGGCGTTACAAGCGTCGAGATATGCGGCCGGTTAAATGAACATCCTCGGCTTTGAAATCGTCCGCAAGCGCGCGGCGCAAAACCTTCAATCGGTCAACTCGAACTCGTGGTGGAATTGGTGGGGCCCGATTCGCGAACCGTTCACCGGAGCGTGGCAGAGGAACATCACGATTGATCCGCAACAAACGCTACTAGCGTTCAGCGCGCTCTATGCGTGCGTTACTGGGATTGCGAGCGACATTGCGAAGATGCGGATTAAACTCGATGAGAACTCCGGTGGAATCTGGGAAGAAATCACCGAACCTCACGGCAATTCGAAGGCATCGGAAGTCATCCCGGTCCTAAACAAACCGAATCACTATCAAAACCGCATTCAATTTTTAACGCAGTGGATTGTTTCAAAACTACTGAGCGGGAACACCTACGTCCTCAAAGAACGTAATCGTGAAAGAGTTGTCGTCGCGTTGTATGTGCTCGACCCGCTGCGCGTGAAGGTACTCGTCGCTGAAGATGGAAGCGTCTGGTACGAACTGAGTCCGGATTATCTGTCCGACGTTCAAGACTCGATTACCGTTCCCGCTTCCGAAATCATCCACGATCGGATGTGCCCGCTGTGGCATCCTCTCGTCGGAGTCTCGCCGATTTACGCCTGTGGAACATCCGTCACGATGGGGAATCGGATCCAGTCGAGTTCGACGAACTTCTATCAAAACGCCGCACGGCCAAGCGGCATTCTGACAGCACCGGGAATGATTACGGATGAAGCGGCAGCACGGGTGAAGGCACGTTTTGAAGCGGGCTATACAGGCGTGAATGCCGGAAAGATTGCGGTCGTTGGGGATGGACTGAAGTTTGAACAGATGACCCTGACGGCCGAGGCATCGCAGACGATTCAGCAATTGCAATGGACGGTCTCGGATGTCGCTCGTGCGTTTCATTATCCCGAGTGGAAACTCGGTGGAGCGTTGCCTCCGTATTCAAATGGGCCAGAAGCCTTGACGCTCATGTACTACACCGACTGCCTCCAGCCTTTACTCGAATGCTTAGAGCTTTGCCTAGATGAAGGATTCGCGCTGCCAGAAGGCATCGGGACCGAAATGGATCTCGACAATCTGTTGCGCATGGATACCGCCGGCTTGTACGCGGCTAATAATCTCGGCGTTGGTGGTGGATGGCTCGCACCGAATGAAGCGCGGTTCCGCGCCAATTACTCCGATGTTAAGGGCGGTGAATCGCCCATGGTCCAGCAGCAGAACTACAGCCTCGCGGCCCTTGCCAAACGTGATGCGCAAGAGGATCCATTCGCATCGAAGACTCCTCTGCCTCAATTAGCGGCAGCACCGCCGCCTGAAGAGAAAACACCAACCCCAACCCGAGCCATGATGGAGCACGCCATGGAATCCTTCGAAGCCCAGTTACGAGAAGCGCTCGTCTGATGGAACCGTGGGAAATCTCAGGGCTTGCGATATCGGTAGCCCGAGTGGTTCGCGAGCATGCCAGTAGAACTGAAGAAAAACTCATCAAGTGGGCGACACTTGAATTAAAAGCACTCACCGATTTATTCGAAGAACGACTCCGGCAGATACCGGAACCGAAAGAAGGTCCGCGTGGCGAAAAAGGTGAGACCGGCGAGCGTGGAGCTATTGGAGAACGAGGCGAGCGCGGTGAGCAGGGCCCTCAAGGTCCTAGCGGTGAACGCGGAGAGAAGGGTGAGCCTGGAGGGACTGGACCTGAAGGCATTCGCGGAGAGCGTGGTGAAAAAGGCGAACGCGGTGAGCAGGGCCCGAGCGGCGAGCGTGGCGAAAAGGGTGAGATCGGGCCGATAGGTCCACGCGGTGAGATTGGCGAACGAGGCTTGCCTGGAGAAAAAGGGGAACCTGGAGTTTCGGGCGAGCGTGGCATACAAGGCGAGCGCGGAGAGATTGGGGAACGTGGCGAAAAAGGGATTGATGGAAAGGACGGCCGTGAAGGGAAGGACGGCCGAGACGGTATGGCTGGCAAAGATGGTCGCGATGGTGAACATGGCCGAGACGCTTTACAGATCGACATTCTGCCGACGATCGACACTGCCAAATCTTATCCACGGGGGACGTTTGCAGCGCACCGGGGCGGGCTATGGTGGGCTTCAAAAAACACAGCGCCATCGATTGATTTGCTGAATGCCGGATGGCAAGTGCTGATGAATGGAAACGCCGAGGAACAGCCTATTCATTCGGACGATCCCCGCGAATTCGGCTACATCCGGACCTCGACGGATGGCCAGCAACTGATCGTGAATCGCCGTGTGGACGTCCCGTTATTCCGAGGAATATGGGAGTCAACCAAGGAATACGTCAAGGGCGATATCGTTCGCCGAGGCGGAGATACTTGGATTTGCAATATCGCTGGCACGAAAGTCGGTCCCGGCGCTTCCAATATTCCAGACTGGACGCTCTTTACGAAGCAAGGTTCACAGGGCGCTGTAGGCAGCAAAGGCGATCCAGGTAAAGACGGAAAAGACGGCCGGCCGGGACGAGATCTCACGCAGGTGGACTACTCCACGGGAAGCAAGCATTGAGTGGGCTGATTTCGTTAAAAGAAGCGAAGGCGCATCTACGCGTCACGCACTCCGATGCGGATGAAGATATTGTGGCCAAGATTGAAGTCGCATCCGCCCTAGTTCTGGACTTCTTCAAACTCTCAGCAATACCGGATGCGTGGTACATCAACAGCCCTCAAGAGATCAACGCGCCGGATTATTACAAGAACGTCACGAGTCTCGTGTTGGGTGAACTCTACTTCAACCGTGAAGCCAGTATTAGCAACATCCTCTCTCAGGGAATGCTCGACTTGATCCGCTTGAAACGCGATCCCACTGTTGCATGACTAAACCACTATTGAGTCTCGTTACCGGCAAAGTCGAACGCGATCCATCCTTCGCACGATTGGTGCGCTCGATTGTGCTGCATACGAAGGTGAACTGGGAGCTCGTGGTTAGTGACGCTAGCGAGATTCCATACGTATCCGAGTGGCGGAATGTGCGCGTGATTCACGAGAAACCACGCTTAGGCCACGTTCGCGGATACAACCGAGCATTCGGTGAAGCGAAAGGAAAATGGATACTGTTCCTGAATGACGATGCTGAAGTTTTGCCGAACTACGATTTAGAAGCCATCGCCTTTATGGAAGCGCATCCCGATATTGGACTTGGCGCGCTGCACTATTCCGAAAATGGCGGGCCGTTTCATGTGAATTCCGCATGGGGCTGTGTGTACGCTAACTTTGGAATCTTCCCGCGCTTGCTCGGTGAGGACGTTGGGTTTTTCGATGAAGACATCCGGATGTACGGTGGCGACAACAGTTTCGCTTTCCGGATCTTGCTCGCGGACTACGGTATTGCCGATATCCCCACAGCCCGCGTGTTGCATCACGTCCAGAAAGACGAGATCCGTTGTGCTAACGAACTGACGCAACGCAACGATAACGACATTCTGTGTAAAAAATACATGCCGTTGCAATCCGAGTGGACGGCGACTTATCAAAAATATCGCGTGGACACGAGCGGCGGTGAAACGTGGAGTCACGGTGTGAGGCCGGAAGCGGTTCGGTAAATGCGTCTGCACCTGGGTTGCGGCAGTGTGTACTTGGACGGATGGACGAATATCGATGTCCGATCGCCCAATACCTTCCTTGCTGCGGATCGGCCGGACCTCGTCGATAAATGGAAGACGACGGACGACAACTACTACGGGCGGCATCAGGATAAAACGCTCGAGGTGTTACGCGCCGGCCCGTTGGATCAGGAATACGTCTGCGATGCGTATGGCTCATTCGACAACATCCCGGCGCCGTATTGGGATTGTGAAGAATTGCTCGCGAGGCATTCCTTTGAGCATTTGAGCATGAGTGAAGCGCATAAAGCGCTCGATCAAATCGACGCGATCATGAAGTTGAACGGTATTTTGCGCCTAGACGTGCCCGACCACGAAGGGACATTGCAGAAGTTCAGGGAGACGGGAGACGAATTCTACATCCGGCATCTTCTGGGACCACGCCGGAATGAATACGGTTTTCACATGATGTCTTACGATCGGGAACGGCTACGTGCTCTTGTTGAAAGTCACGGATTTGTCTATGAAGGCGAGGAGCCGAATATTCATTTCTTCCCGGCGTTCACGTTACGCTTCGTCAAACCCGGACCACGCGCACCGCGAGATTACGTGAAGCTTCCCGATATTCCCGATAACTGGAGCGTTTTGGATGTTGGGCCGGGGCAATATCCGCATCCTCGTGCGACTGCCTACCTCGATTGCAATGTCGATAATATTCGGCGGTTGCAAGCCGAAGGGAAGAAAGTCATTATCGGCAATCTAATGGAAGGTTTATCGGACATCCCGGACAAAGCATTCGATTATGTCTGGGTGTCCCATGTGCTAGAGCACATTCCATCACCTGAACGTGCGGCGGCGGCTCTCAGTCGTATTGCGAAACGTGGAACCGTCGTCTTACCGTCCACATTCAAGGAAATGATGTTCTGTGGCGAGGAGGAAGATCATCGCTGGCAAACACTGCCGAATCCTGCGAATGGTGGACCGCCCATATTCATCCGCAATAACAGCGACTACATGAAGACGCTACGAGATTCCACGGTGCAAAAGATCACATCGCGGCTGTATCGGACGGGACCGAACCGGCATGAAGAAGCGCGATATCTGCGAAAGTGGTTCTATGAAAACGAAGAAGCGCTCGACGTGGTGCACCATTGGAGCGGAGAGTTGACACTACAGGTGATCGGATGATCGCCTTACCCGCAAATCCAGAGTACAGGGAACTATTCATTAAGCGGCCTAGTTGGAAGCGGTTTATTTATGCGTCAGCGCTTTATGAAGCAGGCAGAGTTAAGATTCGTGGCCGTGAAATCCTGTTTGCTGGGTACAGTATCGATGGAAGCGGCAAGCGCTTGAAAGATCTCCACGTTTACTACGTCGTTCTCAAATAATGAAAATCGCCGTCCTCGATACCTACTATCCTGATTTTCTGAAATCCGTTGAAATCGGCGACGATGGTTATGAGACGCTCTTGCAGCGATTGCTCGCGAAACAGTTCGGTACCGCTGATTTCTACAGTCGAAATCTGCGTGCGTTGGGTTGGGAAGCGATCGATATCATCGCGAACTGCTACCTGATTCAGCAGCACTGGGCAATGGAAAACAACGAGCCGTCGCGTGAATTGGAAGACATCGCTCTCGCGCAAATCAAAGCCTTCGCACCGGACGTTGTGTTTGTGCAGGACCTCTCGTTCTTTAGCGTGTCCACGCTGCATCGGTTACGCGGATCGTATCTGTTGGTAGCGCAGCATTCGTGTCCGTGGGCGGGCGATGAGCGCGTGCGCGAGTTTCATTTGATCTTCACGAGTTTTCCGCATTACGTTCCACGCATCGAAGCCCTCGGTGTGCGTGCCGTCTACAATCCTCTGGCGTTTGAGTTTGAGGCGATACGCAAGCTAGTAAGCAAGCAGTGGGAACGGCGGTATACCGGCTATCCTGACGCATTAAAACGCATTCACGACTGCGTCTTTATCGGTGGCGTCGGCAATCCGTCCCACTGGACGTATGGAATGCAAGTGCTCGAAACTGTCGCGCGCGAAATACCGACATTCAAATGGTGGGGCTATGGCGTGGAGACACTGCCAGCGGATTCGCTTCTTCGGCAGAAGTATCAGGGGCAAGCGTTTGGAATAGACATGTATTCCATCCTGTTGCAGAGCAAAATTGCGCTGTGCCGTCATGGAGAGGTCGCCGAGGGTTACACAAATGCGATGCGCGTTTTTGAAAGTACGGGTTGCGGCGCGCTTATGTTGACCGAAGAAAGTAAAAACATATGGGATCTATTTTCCGCTAACGAAATTGCTACGTATTTAACACCGGTACAGGCTGTACAGAAAATACAATATTACCTAGCAAATGAAGGCGAGAGAGCGTACATCGCAGCCAAGGGTCAAGCTAGGTGTTTGCGCGACCATACATATACTCAGAGGATGCAAGTAGTCTCGGAGGTCTTAAGGGAATGCCTCGTAAGCGCTATCCAAAACTAATGGACCGGCACATCGTCGTCTGCGCATGTGGGTGTGGCCAGACGTTTATGGATTATGACTCTGAGGGACGATTGCGGCGGTTTGTGTCTGGACATAACACCACGCGCGAATTTGCACAAACGATCAGGGCCAGACTGACGGCGCGACCAGATGCGCGGCAGATATTTAGCGCAGCGGGCAAGAAGGCATGGATGGATGCGGATTACCGTAAGCGGATGCTTGAGTCTGGGCAGAGACAGTGGGCAGATCCTAGATTTAGAGAAAAGACCCTGTCGGCCGCGCATGCTGCAGCAAAAGAAAAATGGAGAGATCCAGAATTCAGGCAACGGATGGTTGAGGCGGGCCGACGGCTGAGTCATCATTTGCAAAGGCCAGATGTTAAATCCAATAATCGGCGCGCTGTATCGAATCGATTAAAGCAGCTGTGGAGGACGCCTGAATGGATCGCCAAACTTAAGGTGACACATGCGAGCCAATGCGGGACGACGAGAACGAGCAAGCCAGAGAAACGCCTGCACCGCTTCATTTCAAATATCGGCCATGCATTCGAAACAGATAAACGTTTCGTCTTGAATCACGGCTACACGGTGCCGGATGCATATATCCCCTCTGTCAATCTGGCAATATTTACAGATGGAACCTATTGGCATGGTAAGCCCGAGAAACGGCGGCGTGATTCAGAGCAGAGAGAAGCCTTGCGGCAAATGGGCGTCAATGTGTTCGTTATCGATCAGGGGCAACCAGAGCAACCTCAATTCGAAATATTGCAGCGCACGCTCCAGGAGATGCTGTGTCCCGCATAATGGACTACCGCAGGATCGATCAGTTAGAGGCGGTCATCGTTGCGGCAGAACACGCGAACGCCTGGAAGGATCCGGACATTCCGAAACTGCAATATGAAATCGCAAGCCGTGAACTCGACAATTATCGTAAGGGGATATCGGTCCCGCCGTTCAATGCGCTGATCCGCTGCTTGCGTCAGATCTCGTTCGGGCCGAAGGTATCGATACTCGATGTCGGAGCGAGTGCAGGGTATTACAGCGAAGTCTTAAAGATTGCGGGATACGATTTCGACTATACGGCGCTGGACTTCTCGCCGACATTCAAGGAATTGGCCGAGGAACTCTATCCCGGCATTCGATTCGATCTGGGAGACGCCCGACAGTTGCCCTACGCGCATGATGCTTTCGATATCGTTTTGAGCGGCTGTTGCATGTTGCACATTCTCGACTATGGGCAGGTAATCCGCGAGACGGCTCGAGTCACTTCACGCTATGCGATCTTCAGTAAGACTCCGATTAGGTTTGACGCAACGACGTATTTTGAAAAGACAGCCTATGGCAAGCCGTGTCTGGAAATCCATTTCAGCGAAGCGGAGTTGCTGCAATTATTCTTGGATGCTGGCTTACGGCTGATTTACTCGACGGATGTGTATTCCGCCGTGACCGAACTCGGCGGGTATCGCACGTACCTGTTAGAGAAAAAACACCTCATGCACCATCCGGTCTGATGAGTGTCGAGATTACGAATCGGAATCGTCGGGGCTGGTTTTGGAAGCTATGGACTACTGCCAGCCTTTCGGCGCGATGATCGATGCGAAGTTACCGCCATTGCCACAACATCTCCAGAAACTGCCGTGCGTGCAGCTTCACGGTTGGGTATCGCTCGTCCGTTTGCGTGTTGGGAAAAGCTGGTTAGCTGTGACGAGGTCGATGCAGTTGCCATTGCCACACCGCCAGTCTTTCAACCGGATATCGCTGTGGCAGCACTCTCCATCGGAAAGCCTGTGTTTGCCGAAAAGCCATTGGCCGCGAATCTTGCCGAGGCCGAAACGCTCGTGACCGTGGCCGAGACATGCGGAGTGGCGAATGTCGTGGATTTCCTATTCCCCGAATTGACTGTGTTCGCAAAGGCAAAAGAATTCATGAGCCAAGGTTGTATTGGAACGCCTCTGCACATTGCGGCCGAATGGATATTCTGGAGTTCTGATCATCGGCATAACGCGACGACGTGGAGGACGGATACTCGTTCAGGTGGTGGAGCGCTCTCGCACTACGGCTCGCACATGATTTACTACCTGCAATCGTTCTTTGGCCCGATCGCATCTGTTACTGCTCGAGTCACCAAGCCATTCGACTATCGGCATTCGGGAGACACGATTGCGACACTGATTCTTTCTTTTAAGAAAGGAACTACTGGCACGCTCACGGTCAGTTCCGGCAGTCCTACAGCGGCGCGACATTCCGTTGAGATTTTGGGAACTGCCGGAACCCTGGTGTTATCCAATGCCACGGAGAATCCGGTATATGGCTTTACGCTACAGCATCACAAAGGCCACGACGCCGCAGGCGAACCAATCGGCGAACCGGAAGAAACGGGCGTGGATTGCCGGGTGCGTCCAGCATCTCAGATTGTGCAGCGTTTTATCGACTGGATTCTCACGGGGCAGCAAGCACGGCCATCGTTCCGTGACGGCCTGGATGTGCAGCGGGTCCTTGAATCGGCCCTTCAATCGAGGACCGCGTGAAGAAGCTCGGCATGATCCGCGACCCACGGTTAAGACTGCGCCGCCCGATCCCTGTGATGGAGAAACGATTCGACGATGAGATCTTCCTATGGTCTCGGCCGCTTTCTCTTTTCGGAACAGGTCGGTCTTTCGGTGAAGCCGCGGAGGATTTCACAAGATCCGTAGTGGAGCTGTATTGGCTGTTGAAAGAATCCGAACTGGGACCGGGATTGATGCGTGAGTGGAAATTCGCGCAGCAATATATCGAGGAACGTGAAGCTGCGTGAGAATCGCAATGTGCTACAGGTCTGACAGGAACATCCAGCCGAGAAAAAGCGCCCATACCACATACAGTGCGGTACAAGTCAGAATCGCACCGATCATGCGCAGCCAAGTCATCTCTTCCTGTTCCATAGGTTAATTATAATGCGGGCGATAGCGTGAGAATCTCCCTTCTCTCAACAGACGGACGCGATGATATCGTTGAAGGATTCATCAAGTTTGCTGAGCGCTTCTGGCCCGACAGGCGGTGGCCTATCGACGTTATCGCTGGTGATCCTGAAGGCTCGTACAGTAAAAGAATCACTTCGTATTTGAAATCGATACCGGACGAAGTTTTGATGATGGCCATCGATGATTTCTGGCCACTCGGCGTGGATCAGAAGGCGATCGATCGTGCCTATGAGCACATCTTGAACAACAAATCCGTCGGAGCGATTCATTTACTTCCCTGTGTCAGTACTGGCGCGGACTGTCCCGAACTTCCAGGCTTCCGGCATATCGACATTCGTGATTCGGACCGAAGTTCCGAAGGAGCATTCCTGACACGTCGGCAGTATATGTTGGAGATCACCGAGAATATCGGTTCCCGGCTAACCGAAGAGCAGGATGCAGGAATCATCGGCATGACCTATTGGGAACTGAACGCCAATCAGATTGGCTCGCACTGGGATGTGTTATGCCCATACGCGACGGTTCACGTCTTCTCACGCATCAACGCTGCAGCCGAAGCGCAATGGCGGGAAGAGACAGTGGCGTTGGTGGCCAAGATGGGAATCGATCTGGATATGACGCGACGGCCGTTATGGGACGGCAAGTTCCCACACTGGGATGCGTGGAGCCGCTTACCTTCGCAGGTTTAGGATGAGACGGCGATTAAAATAATGTGATCTTGATGAAATCGTCGTCACTCTCACGCTTTAATATAAAGCAGTCATGCGGCCACCAATCCGCGGCGTCATCGCCCTTACATAGATAATGCTTGCCAAAAAACTCATTCAGCTGATCCGGAGAACGACGGGTAGTGAACCACGGCCCGCCGTAATGCTTTGCAATGCCGAAGCCTTGATTGCAGAACTTGCAAACGATATATAGCCGATCATTGGCCATGCGTCATTATTGCACCTTATTCGATTCAAAATATCTCCCGCAAGGCCTCGCTCTATATGATTCGCTGGTGAAGCATTCCAGTGAGCGATTTGCGTTATGGGTACTGGCGATGGACGCGGAGTGTTCTACGGCATTGCGTCAACTGGCCTTGCCTTATGTTCGCGTCGTCGATCGCTATTGGTTTGAACAGCAAGCCTCGTTTGGTATCAAGCTGGGGCAGACGCATCAAGAATACTGCTGGGCCTGCGCTTCGGTGTTCACGAGTTATCTGATGACAATCTGTGAAGACGATGACTACGACACATTCGACGCATTCACGTATTTAGACGCTGACTGTTACTTTTACAGCAATCCGAAAGTGATCTTCGATGAAATTGCTGATCGCTCTATCGCGGTGATTCCCCATCGGCTCATTCCTTCAAAGAAGCATCTAGAAGTGAACGGCATGTTCAACGTATCGCTCGTTTATTTCAAGAACACGCCGACTGGTCGAAAGTGTTTATCGACTTGGTCATTGCAATGTCGAGAGCGGTGCTCGGCGAAAGTCGGTTGCGGCGATCAGAAATACCTCGACGAATGGCCCGCGAAGTATGGCGATGAACTCTGCGTGATTCAAAACATCGGTGCCGGTCTAGCGCCGTGGAATTTCGCGCACTACAGAATCACTGAAGGACCGAAGGCGGATGGGAACGACGTGGTGTTTGTGCACTATCATGAGTACGTGCACGGCCAACGTCTGACGAATTACGAACTGCGCGACGAAGACGTGAAATACATTTACGCGCCTTACTTCGCCGCAGTCTCGCGCGCTCAAGACACTATTGCTTCAATACAGATACAGGCTTAAGGCAGTTTATCGAGCGCTAATCCTTCAAGATACGCATATTCAATGACGGTGATATCGTCGCGCGTTTGCAGGCTACAGCAGGAGCAGGTGCCGAGCACCTCGTTCATTGTCCCTATCAGGAATGTGCCTTTATCTGTTCGGATGATTGTCCCGGCGATAGAAAGCCTATTTCCGCCTAGTTCATCTTCGTTGATGAAGAGTTGAATTGATTGACCATACGGAATCCACTGTAAATTCATCCCGTTATTCTAGATGAAGCAATACATTTACAAGCCTGAACATATTGGGCTAAGTCAGTGGCCATCCGGTGAACTAAGACTGGAAGGCATCGAGATCACGGATGATCCGCACTCTGCGGACATTTTTGTGTGCCCGGGAAATATCCGGCTCTTTGAAGCCACGCAGGGCACCGGCATCTTGGATCACGCGAGACTCTACGGACTGCCGTACTTCGCTGGCAATGAATCGCGCCACGTCTTCTTCGATTGCTCGGACAATTTTAAAGCGGCGATTCGTCTGCCGATTCTATTTATCAAATGCGATGCCCGAACGTGGATGCTGCCGCATGATCCCGGTACTGTGCCTATCGCGTGGCCCGTCGAAGACTATGCCGAATGTATGGAACTGCCGGATCGTGGTTTCATTCATGACATTAGTTTCCATGGATGGTTGTCCACGGATACGCGCACGGCATCCTCGAATGCGTGCCTGGATAATCCCAAGCTTAAATCAGACGTTGCGCAGTACTCAGACTTCTTTGGATACCGTAAACCGGAGGATCCCGAATACACACGGCGCCGTGCAGCGTTTCGCCGGAGCATGAGAGACAGCCGACTCGCACTGTGCCCCGAGTCGATTCCCGGCGTGCTGCCGTACCGATTCTTTGAAGCGATGAGTGCGGGCCGGATTCCATTACTCGTATCCAGTGACTACGTGCTGCCGTTCAGCCACGAGATACCCTACGATGATTTCATCATCCGCGTTGAAAGCCGAGATGCTTCTCAGGCGGATGCTGCTGCTCTGGCCTATCTTGACGGGAAAGCCGACCACGAACTGATCGATCGCGGATTAGAAGCGCGGCACTACTGGTTGAAATTTCTGGATGCTCGACGGTGGCCTGAAATCATGGCCTATGCGGTGACGCAGAAGTTGAAAACGTTGGTCACGTCATGACTCCCGATCAAATCTCCGACTATGACGCCTTCGCCGATCTTCAAGAGCAAGCCGAAGCGTATGAAGCCGACGCTGCGGACTTGCAGGCTCAATATCTCGTCGCCGTCGAACTCGCGCGCCGGTTGCGATCGGAAGCGAAAGTGATTGCCGAGCGATTAGGGCTGACGTGCTAGTCGTAATCGATAAGACCCATCTTGTTCATGACAATCAACGCTGAGCCGACATATCGCCTGATCTCGACATACGGGCCGGAGCCGAAGCCGCGCTCCTTTTCTTGGGCTATCAGTTGCTCCCAACGTGCATCTGCCTCCTCTGGAGGAATGAAGCCGTCAGCCATCTCGATACGGTAGACGCCCTTAGCAATAGTATTGGTTAGTTCATCCCATTTCATTTTATGAAGTATAGCGAATGACCGCCGAGCGGAAATACGCATTGCTTCAGGCAAGTGCATTGATCTTCGCCGAGACCCTAGACCACATGGACCCGAATAACCATCTGTCGGAAGAGGATCTCATCGAGTCCGCTGTGGCACGCGCCGAGTTGCTACTTGCTGAGATTGAACGGCGCGAAAAGGAATGAGTCTCGACACTCGCCTCGTTGTCGTTTCCTGTCCTCGTCGCGCACCGATTCAGCAAATATGGTGGGACTGCTTTAAGAGAAGCTGGCCGGATTGTCCGCTTCCCGTTACGGTGCTGTCGCCTGAAATAGACTTCGGATGGAATGCGAACTTAAGGCAATGCCTCGACACGCTCACGGAAGAATTGATCCTGCTCATGCTCGACGACAATTTTCTCGAGCCGCTACCGTCTGGTGAAATGACCGCAGGGATTTTTCGCGTGGCCGAACTGATGACAACGCATCCCGATATCGCGATGGTGAAACTTCAAGCCGGCGCGGCGCATGCTCCCGAGCTTGAATTTCCCGACTGGGACCGTATCCGCGAATACGATCGCGCGCACCATCCATTCAAGAGAACGAACTTAGTCCCGACGCTCTATCGGCGAACGTGGCTGCATCGCTTATCGAGTGCAGTGCTGTCCGAGATTGGCCCTGCGCGGGATGTTGGCCGAAACGGTGCGATTGAATTTGAAATGACAGGAACGCTACTGACGATGAATACCGAGAACTGGCCCGAGCGCATGATGGGCGTGCATCGGCCGCTCCCTGGAGGTAACGGCGGCGATTCGTTTCTGACGTGCCTCGCGAATGATGCGGTACTGGAAGGAAGAATGCGGCCGATTGACGTTTTGCAGAATCTTTGTGTCGGCGTTCCTGGGATTGAGGCGTTTTTATGATTTATAGGATATTGAGCCAATGATTACCTGGGTGGGACCGTCGAGAGATGGTAGCTGCCAGGTATATGATCCGTTGACGAACGATACGTGTGTGCCAACGTTCTTCCATTGCCCGTTTATGAACAGCTGTAATTGGACATCATGGCTGTATTGAGCGACGGACACGACCTTCGGAATAAAAATGGTTTTCGCTTCTGGGCGCCAGAGCAGTTGTTCGGGATCTACGGCAAGGGACGCGGCCACTGCCATCGCTCTCTGAAGAAATCCACGTCTATCCATAGCTATGAAGAACCTGTGAAAGCTAGCCGCTCCATCAAGGTTAGCCACTGGGACAGCGTTGGGCTGCACGTCCACTTGGGCGTCAAGCGGTGAACGCTGAGCTACGCTTGACTTATCCGAAACGGATTCGCAGTTCACGACCTCCGCTTTCCTTACATACGGCGCTCTGGTCGCTAGCTTTAAAGAGAATCATACATTGATCTACGCTCAAGCGCATCCCGTAGCACTGCGAGAGATGATTGAAGAACGTCTCGCTCAAGCACCGGCACCAACCTATCCCTACCCTCTCGGCTATGTCACTTGGACGGCGGATGAAATCTTAGCGGCGCTGGATTGTCTCTGCGATCGCATGACGACGATGTGGACGAAGGTCGAGGACTTCGAGAGGCAATTCGGCGACTATCTTGGATCTCAACGGGCCGTGATGGTGAACTCCGGATCGAGCGCGGACCTCGTCATGATGCTGGTTTCACGCGAACTGGGAATGCTCCAGCGCGGCGATGAGATCCTGATGCCGGCCGTTACTTGGCCGACACAGGCATGGGCGGCAATCGAGGCGGGATTCTCGGTGAGGTTCGTTGACGTCGAAGTCGCCACGCTGAATACCTCGCCGGCGATTCTCGAAGCGGCGATTACACCAAAGACGAAAGCGATCTTCCTCGTCCACCTGATGGGCAATCCCTGCGAGATGGATGCGATTCAAGAACTGGCCGAGCGCCACAAGCTATTGATCTTTGAGGACTGCTGCGAAGCCCTCGGTGCGGAGTTCGATGGTCACAAGGTCGGAACGTTCGGAGTAGCAAGCGCCTTCTCATTCTTCGCGTCTCATCACATTTCGACGATGGAAGGCGGCATGATCACGACAGAGAGCGCGGAGTTTGCGGAAGGTTGCCGATTGATGCGCGCTCATGGTTGGGCTCGCGATATGCGCTATCGGCTGAATGATGTGGAGTGCCTGACGCGGTATGGTTGCGTGGATGATCCGCATTATTTATTCCTTGCGATGGGTTTTAACTTCCGGCCTACCGAACTGCAAGGCGCTATGGGGCAGGTGCAGCTCGAGAAACTCGACACCATGAACCGATGGCGCGAGACGAATGCGACGGCAATTGCGAATCAGTTTCGAACAACGAACGAGCACACCGTAGAAGCCTTGATGCCGACGAGCTACAAAGCCACGCCTGCGTGGTTTGGTCTGCCATTCGTGATTAAAGACAAGATGCCGTACACGCGAAGCGATGCGGCGCGATATTTGAAACAGTACGGAGTCGATACCCGGCCGATCGTGGGCGGAAACCTTATGAGACATCCAGCGTTTTGGAAGTATGCCGCGATGGCCGCAGATGCCCTGCCCGGTGCGAACGCGATTCACGATCGCGGCTTCTATGTGGGCCTACCACCCTTTGAAGCATCGATGAATGGATTAGTGGGACTGCTCAGCAATATGGATTCTTATCTACGATGCGCTTAATGACGGTGATTCATGAGGCAACGCTGATTCGATGTCATCGGCCAGCTTACGGAGTGCATTCATAATGCTAGATAAGCCATCGCTAAACGAACCGTCCTCTCGACACTGCGCGATGTCGTCTTCGAGCGCAGCGCGTAGGTTGAACGAGTACTCTGGATCTCGATCGTCAATGTCGCCAAGTGCAATACTGAGATAGATTGTGAGCGGATCAACTGGCTCGGTCTTTTTCCGTCCGTCGCCATCGCCCCATATGGCTGGCCAGTCTATGCGCGTATTCTCATCCTTTAGGGCTAATACGAGCGCCTCTTCCGCCGCGCGGGTAATAAGTTGTTTTAGTCCACCTATGGCTTCATCTAGCGAGGTCAAGGCCCAGTCAGTTAGGTCCGGCCTGTTGTATTCGTGGGTAAGGTTTATCACGCCTCGCGGCGGTTGGACATCTTTGTTAGATTTCTTTTTAGCCATGAGCGGGATTCCTCCGTTTGTGGTCAGAACCCGTCAAGGAGTTAGGGCAATAATATACTTGACTGACATACCCTTTGTAACATATAGTTCTTTATATGGATAAGAACTCTTTGCCGCAGACCTTACAAGAAGCCGTCATTTACTTCGCGGACTATCAGCATTGCCACGACTTCATGATATCGCTTCGTTGGCCTGATGGCGTCGTGAAGTGCCCGCATTGCGGCTCTGACAACGTGAAGTATTTGCCAAATGCTCGCGTGTTCAAATGCTTCGAAAAACATCCGCTCGCGAAATTCTCATTGAAGGTCGGAACGATTTTTGAAGACTCACCAATCAGCCTGGATAAATGGATTATCGCAATGTGGCTTGTGGTGAACTGCAAAAACGGCGTCTCGTCCTACGAGATTGCGCGCGATTTGAAAGTCACACAGAAAACCGCATGGTTCATGGACCATCGCATTCGATTTGCGCTTCACGCTGGATCATTCGAAAAGATGGGCGGCGAAGGAACGGAAGTCGAAGCCGATGAAACGTATATCGGCGGACTCGCACGCAACATGCACAAAGATGTTAGGGCCCGCAAGATCCAGGGGCGCACTGGCTATGCTGGTAAGACTGCCGTGTTCGGTTTATTGGAACGCGGCAAGAATGGAAAGTCTCGCGTCAAAGCTCAGGTTCTACCGAATCAGTGGAACACCAAAGAAGCCCGCGCCATCATTCGCGAAACGGTTGAGCAAGGAACAAACCTCTACACCGACGAACACGGCGCATATCACGCGATTGGTTCCGAAGGTTTCAACCATGCGTTCGTTCGGCACGCGGAGTCTTACGTTGATGGCGCGGTTCACACCAATGGAATTGAAAACTTCTGGTCACTCTTGAAGCGCGGCATCAAGGGCACATACGTTAGCGTGGAGCCGTTTCATATGTTTCGCTATCTGGACGAACAGGCTTTCCGCTTCAACGAGCGCTTTGGAAACGACCAAGACAGGTTCTTGGCTGCAATGCAAGGTGCAGTAGACAAGCGACTCACATATAAATTGCTCACGGGAAAACTGGAGGATGCTAGTTCGGTATCTAACTAAAACTGAGAAGAGGCGACAGAAACGAGGAAAGCGGAAGTCTTAACGCGGCTTCCGCTTCGTTTGTTTCTTTCGTTTCGGTAGTGCCGATTTTGGCACAGTCAGAACGGCTTTCATGGCATCGCGCAAACGCTTGAATGCTTCCGGGCCTTCGATCATTTCACGATGTTTCGTGCTACCCATGCGCTTCCTTTCCTAATGGTTCATAGTAGCACGGTCACGGAAATAGGCCGCTACTGACGAACTGTGGCAATAAATGAACTCGGATATAGGAATGAATTCCCGCAAGGGTTTTGACAACCAATTCATCTTTGGCCACGCCACTGGCGAACGCAATACTCATCAGTGGTCTGATCAACATTGCCATTTCAGGGTGATCGATCCAAAAGGAAAATGGCCGGAGTTCGGCAATTACTGTGTCTGTCGTTATCATCCGACCGCCGAAGTACGTGTTCTGTTGCTGCAAGAATGGGTGAAGCTCGGGTACATCGAACGTGTCAACGGTAGCGCCGCTGGTATGCAAGACCCTGTGCTTATCCGCATTGGACAATTCGGCCAAAAGCCCAAGGTGTGTTTTGAGTGGGAATGGGTCGTGGTGCGGCTGCAAACTCTTGATCAGTGTCTTGGCCGCTGGGTCCATTCCATCGATTCTCCGTTCTTGACTCTTGGGGAATCCGTCTTTCGTGTTGGGGTCGCTCTTGACGACGATCGGGAATTGGGAGCTCTTTGCGATCTCATCGCTAATTGCCGACCCGATCTTTCGATGATGGGCTTCAATCAGTGCGAAGTTAATGTGATCGAGAGAGCCACGCAGATTATGAAGTATATCCCCGATGATCAACGAGAACGGGTCGTCAGGTGGTTGGACTCCAATGCTGATTCTGTATTCGATATAGTGACTGGGGTCTTGAATTGGCTGGAGTCGAAACGTCGCTTTACTTTCGGATTGGACCCAATTGGTGATCTCCGACCGCAATTGCTTCAAGTGATACTGCGCCCTGTCGAGTTTAAGAATAAAGCTGTGATCTGGGGAGGCCACGACCGTCTATTCTTACGTACTCTGGGGCTGTCAGCCAAGTATGTTATTGCCGGAGTTAGCAGCTCCTTAGCGGGTTCGCTTATTTTAGCATGAAACTTGCTGTCGCCACCTGCTGGGCCTATCGGGATGCGCTTTTACCGTTCTTCTATCTGCTCGATAAGTTTTGGCCGACGCATCCGGAAGTGACGATCGTAACGGATGAATGGTGCGGTGATAGCTACGGTGCCGACGTGTATCAAGGTGGACGAAAGACATGGTGTCAGATTCTCGCGGGATATGCGAAGGAAGCGGAAGAGACGATACTCCTCCTTCAGGACGATTTCTTCCTGACAGTGCCAGTTCAGAACGACCTCGTGATTCACGGACTGAAGGAAATGTACACGTATGACGCGGGTTGCGTTCGACTCTATCCGTGTCCCGGTGGAGTGGAACGTTACGGCGATCCGTACTTTCAAGTCGTCCCGAATGGCGAACGGTACAGGGTAAGTTGTCAGGCCAGTCTATGGAAGCCGAGCTATCTCTATAAGATTGTGAGCAAATGCCACGACCACGGAGAACCGAGCGACTTTGAAACCAACGGCACCGTGTATAGCTATCAACTACCGGAGCCGGTCCTAGCATTCAAGGCCGATATACGACCGTTGCCGCTGGACTATCTGTGCAGCGCCATTTCGAGAGGACTATGGGAACCGGCTGCTATTGAGCTGTGTGAGAAGTATCACATCCCGATGGATCGATCGATGCGTGAGGTCGCAACGCCGTGCTTAACGTAACGGCGATCATGCCGACGCGCGGAAGGCGCGTCTGGGCGAATCAAGCCTTGAAGTGTTTTCTCGCGCAGACCTACGAACACAAAGATTTGATCATTCTGGATGACGAGGACAATCCATCCTTTCCAATACCGCCGAAGTATCCCAACGTGGCGCACATTCTCTTAAAAGAGAGAATGTCGATAGCCGCTAAACGCAACATGGCGGTGCGATTGGCGACGGGTGAAATCATTTGTCATGTCGATAGTGACGACTACAGCGCACCGAATAGATTTCAAGACCAAGTCGCGCTCCTCGAAGAACATCACAAATCCGTCACCGGATACCATTCGATGATTTTCCACGATGCGGAACGCGGCCTTTGGTATTTCAAAGGCCTTCAGGGGTTTCCGATGGGAACGAGTCTCATGTATCGGAAATTGTTCTGGAGTGGATGTCAATTCGTACCGGACCCGATTCATGTGGCGCTCGGTGAATTGAACGTCGGCGAAGACAATATGTTTGCCAGGGCGGCGCGAAACGCTAACGAAGTCATCACGACAGATGCAGGCTTCACGATGGTCGCGCGAAGTCATTCGGATAACGTCTCGAAACGCGATGTTCTAAATCGCGAGCATCAAGAGTGGCATCGCTGGACGGGTGGATTGCCGACAGGGTTTACGCCGTGAAGATATTAGCGATTCTTACTTTATTGTTGAATATGGCGCTCTTCGGTTATTGGTTCTACGTCGGCAATGCGGTCCTGGTCGCCGTATGCGCTTCTGCCGTGTGCGCATCTGCAGGTATGGCATTGGTCCGCATGTTCAAGGGTTACTGAGATTGAACGCCGGCCGCCGCACGGATCTTATTACGTTCCAGGGACGAGTCTTAACCAATCTGCCGAATGGTGGCATCCAGACAACCTGGAGCCCGCTTGCCGTCGATGGTGGATTCACGGAATGGGCCGAGCCGCTACGGCAAAGTGAAACGGTGGTGCAGTTCACGATTCCTTACCGATCGGGAATCACGCCGGCCTCGCATCGAATCATCTGGGAAGATGCGATCTGGAATATTGCGAGCGCCATCCGTGATCCAAAGAATATTGATCTCCGGATTTCGTGCGATTTTTCGATGATGGTCGAAGTCACGACCATCCAAAGCACCGAACGCGAATTCATCGATGGAATCCCTATCGTCGCGCGGCCGGAATAATGCATCTCCGTGACTCCCGTCACACGCAAACTCCACGAGCAATTAATCCGCTTAGTGAAAGGGATTATCAAAGCGTGGGAAGAATGGCTCACTAACAGTTAACAGGTTCCTACCAAGTTCGTTGAACGGCCTCGCGACTTCGCGTCGTCTCGTCGTTGCTCCTGACCTCCTTGGGATTTTCAAACAAATCCTTTCGGAGGTTTATCCATGGCAACGTCAGCCTTTTTAGGGTCGCAAACCCTACTCAAAATAGGCAACGCGGCTTCACCAGAAGTCTTCACGACGATCGGTGAAGTCACGAGCATCGGGGCAATCGGGCAACGGAACGACTTAGTCGAGGTAACTCACATGTTATCAACGGCTAAGGAGTACATAGGGGGCCTCCCGGACGGCCTCGAAATGGACATCGTCTGTAATTATTTGCCGACGAACGTCCAGCAACAGACGGCGTATTTTAAAGTCGCGGCTGGAACTGTGGCTAACTTCCGAATGGTTATGCCTACAGGTGGTTCGAGTTTAACGTTCTCGTTCTCTGCACTCGTGATCGGATGGACTGTGGGGCCCTTAACTCCGAACGAAGCGTATAAGGTAACTTTTACCCTAAAAATTTCTGGCGCGATTTCTGGCCCGAACTAGAACTAGCGTTAGAGTTCTGGTTCTGGTGATATTGGCGACAGTTCATGATTTGTTCATGAACTGTCGCCTTCCACGACTCGGCACCGTTAGGGTATCTACGACATCCCATCCAGCATCAATGCGGTTTATCAGCGTGCTTGATCTGATGCCTGTCAGTTCAGACCACTCCGATACACATAGAGTTTGACTCTGAAAGGTGATCATCCTAGACACTTCCCTATTTCGTGATTGTTGCTTTGGAGTGGCCCATCGGCAATTAGTTTTGCAGTAAGGTCCTGAGGGGTTTGGATATCGATCAAGCGAATATGTTGGCGACGGTGGGTCTCCCATATCGAGATAAAACTGCTCAAAGGATTCGCGCCATGCGGCGCAGACCTCGATACCGCGCCCTCCATACCGATCGTAATTGGATGCATTCGGGTTATGGCATCTCTGCATCATTCCTTGATAGATCGAATATATTCGCGTCCGCGACTTCCCGTGCGTAGTTGTATAACGACTAATAGAATTGCTAACACTTTCTCGCGCAAGACATCCGCATGATTGGGTACGGCCAGCAGTAATATTACTGACGAATGCCCTGATATGATTGCCGCAATCGCAGGCACACACAAACTCTGCAGGCTTCCTGTGTTTATGGTTGCTAGGAATTCTTAGCAATACTTCAAGACGGCCAAATCGACGACCAATATAGTTGGTTGTTCGCTCGATGCATCCGCACGATCGCGTCGAGCCTGACAGCAAATTAGAACTTTGATGTTCCATTAGTGTTCCGCAACTACAGAGACATTTATACAATGGTGACCCGTGTGCGTTGTTACCAACACACTCTAATGCTGTCCATTCACCAAATGTCTGCCCGGTCAAATCCTGATGTGCTCTGAGGCAACCACACGACAGAGTCTCTGCTCTAATAAGATGATCGATGCGTATAGACAACGTGGTGCCGCAATCGCACTCGCATTGCCAATGCCGCTTGCCAATGTAGTTAATTGCCGTGATTTTACCGAAACGTTCTCCGGCTATATCTTTGAAGTTATGCGGGTGTTTGCTAGATTCCAGATTAGCCATGTGGATCACTCCTTGTTAGTGACTATGTGGTTAGGCCCGCAGCGAGGTGACAACTCACTGTCGGGCCGCTTGTATTTTAACACGATAGGAAGAGGGAAATGAGCAATAACGGTAACGGAACCGGCCGTATTAATTGGGCGGCGAAACGAAAAACAAAAGACATCTACATCGATGAGATCGAAGATACCGTCAAGATCCGGGCGTTATCCGCAAGTCAATTGGATGGTCTCAGTGACGAAGATCGAAGCAAGACCGTCACGCTGATGGCGTTGTCGATTGTGGATAAAGATCTGCAACGGATCTATACCACCGACGAAGATATGGCGGAACTCAAGGAAATGAGCATCGCCGTACGAAAGCAGATCAGTGATGAGATTGGTTTGCTCAACGGCTTCAGCAAGGAGGCGATTGATGAAGCCGCAAAAAAATCCGTAGCCAGCCAGAGTACCGATTCCGTTTCCGTCTAGCTGGCTACCTTGGAAAGTCGTTGCGTGAAATCGATGCGATGCCTGCCTATGAATTGTTTGAGTGGATGGTTTACGAGTCCATCGAACCCTTTGGGGATCGGCGACGGGATTTTCAATTCGCACAAGTGATGTCGTTGATGCTCAATCTCAATCGCACGAAGAAGAGTGACAAGATGTGGAGTCCCGCAGACGTCATGCCGAAGTGGGATGCACCGCCACCGAAGCCGCAAACCCGCGAGGAGCAATTTCAAATGATGAAATTGTTCCAGGGATTTCAGGAAGCACAAGGGAATCCAGAAGCGAAGCCGAGTTAAGGCTCGCAGGTGTTATCCAGTTCACACAGGGGCTGTCTATTACGTTCGGCAATGCGGCGAGCTGCATCATAGCGACGTGCTTCGGCTTGCCGTGCTAGTTCGACGTATTGTCGATTGAGATCTAATTGATGAGCGTATGCCGCTTTCGCCTCGTCATCCCAGCCCACAATCTTATCGGTGACGTGACTGATATTGAGCAGTAGCAGGACGATCAAGAATCCAAGAGCAACCCCACCAGCAGTGATGAACATTTGTCTCATGTGCAGAGCATACGCTTAATATGGCGACTTTTCGATTAATCGGCTGGTCTGAGTTCGAAGCGCAATTGCAGGAACTCGACGCGAGTCTGCAACGTAAAGGACTCATTGAAGTTGCGGACGCTGCTGCCGATATTCTCGTGGATGCGGCCCGAGCCATAGCGCCGCGCAGTAAAGACGGTAGCCATATGGCAGACCGTATCAAGAAGAGAGTATCCAGCAAAGACAACGGCATTCATAGAGTGACAGTGGATGTCGGGCCGGATGCGAAAGATTTTCACGCACTGTTTGTGGAGAAGGGCACGAGGGAACGGTTCTACAAAAAGGGACGTAAGGGAAGCTCATCAGGAGTAATGCCGGCGCATCCCTTCATGGCACCGGCGTTTGACGCCAACGTGGACCGGATGACTCAGGCGATTCAAGAGAAGATGCAGGACATTATCGATCGGGTGACGGCATAAATGGCTGACGCAGTTCTGAAGAGTTTAGCGGTCCCGATAAGCCTATCGACGGATCAGTGGAGCGCGGGTTTACAGCGAATCCAACGGGACGCGAAGAGTCTAGAGAATGATCTGAAACCGCTGGCGGATCCTCTCAAATCGGCAGGCGTTGAGGCGAAGAAGACAGGCGAGTCGATGTCGAACTCCTTCCGCAACGCCAGTACTGCCGCTAAAGATCAAGTCCGATGGCTCAATGAAGTTGAGGAGGCGACGAAAAGACTCGACGCTAAATTCGATGCTGCTGACAGATCCGTCCGCGCGTTCGTTAGAAGCACAGATGAGTTTTCTACTCTCGGCGATCCTCTCTCTGAGTTCGGCGATGATTTCTCTCAACTGGGTGCTGCCGTTGAGAGCAGCACGGCAAAAATAACGCACTCGTTCGGCGATGCCCATGCTGCTGCTTCTGGATTAGAGCAAATGCTGGGCGTTCATTTGCCGCGATCGGTGACGCGATTTCTGGCGGAATCCGAAAGCATTGGCCCGATATTAGCCGGGGCGTTTAGCGCCGTTGCTGTCATTGGAATGATTCAGGTTTTAGAGCAACTGCCCGCCATTTATAAAAAACTGGAAAGCGCGGTTACGGGATGGGACGACACAGCGAAGAAAGCCTATGACCACCAACTCGAGTTGAACAGACAACTTGTTGAGATCCTGCGTGATGCTGAGGCGGCCTACATCAAGTTGGACGAAGCAGCGGGACGCATTTCCGGAGTCGAGTCCACGAAACGTCAGATCGATCTATTAGAAACAGAAAAAGCCCGTCAGTTAGACATCATCAACGGTATCCAGGAAGAGATCAATGCGCGCACGAAGTTAGAAGAAACATCTAAGGCGCTCGGTGGTGTAGCTGCGCTAGGAGCGATGGCAGCGAATATTCTGACAAGCCGAGTGAGCATGTCGGAATTGACCGAGCAGATGAAGGTGGCTCAAGGGGAAGTTGATAAGTTAGAAAAAGCCATGCAGAAATTAGGCGCCGCGGATATGGCGGCGGCTAAAGCTCGGGATGAAGCCAAGGCTAGACGGGAAGTATCGGGCCTACTTAGCGAAATCAACTCACAGCAAGAAACAGCGCGGAAGGGAGCAGAAAAATATGCGGAGGCTCTAGCCAAAGCTGCTGACGCTGCCGCGAGATTAACTAATTTCCTTCGTGGCGCTGAGGGTGTTTTTGAGGCACCTATTGCGCGATTTGCTGACTTAAGTAGAGTGCTTCTTGCACTTGGACCGAAAGTGACAGCCATTCAGGGCGCGCTAGGAACAACGCTCGACCCGCTTCTGACCGATGCTGAAGTCCTAGCTAATGCTTTAAAGGGCATTCAGGCGATGAAGGATAAAGATGCGGCAGATGCAGCGGCGCTTGCGGCCGCACGGGCTAAAGGTGATGCCGAGCGCCTAGCCGCAGCTAAGCAATTTCAAGCTCAAGGGCAGGCGGTCATTGATCACTTCATCGACGACATTTCGCGCATGTTCACTTCGATGATTGCGCATGGGCAGAGCTTCTGGGAAGCCTTCAAGAATCTGGGTAAGTCTGCGGTCGCGGCAATAGCGGATACGTTCTTGAGCATCATGCTCCACAGCTTTTTAGATCCCTTTGCGAAGCAATTCGGGGAATGGCTCTCTAACATGAAGGACAGACTGTCATCCCTCATGAAGGGTGTCGATAAAGAAGGAAATCCCTTGAAGGGTTTTTTTGGGGGCCTCAACAAGGAGGGTGCTCCATTAACGGGTCTTAAAGGAACCGCATCGAAGGTTGCCACCACAGCCGTGCAACATCTTCCCGAAATCGGTGCAGCGGTTGCCGGATTTGTTGTCCTGAACAAGCTCATCGGCAATTTCGCGCGCGAGCACAAGGCCTTGACCATCGCCCTCACTGGCGGTGTCGGCGCCGTCATTGTTCTACTCAACGGTCTGCATAAATTGGCGAATGAATTTGTGCAGAAGATTCAGAATCCCTTCGCAAAGTCGGTTGACAGTTTATTCGAGAGTCTTTCCGAAGCGCAGCAAATGGGCTCTCTCACGGCGGATCAAGTGAAGCAGTCGCGTTTCTCGTTAGAGAAGATGTGGAAAGACTTCCAGGCGGAAGCCGCGAAGGCGAACAGCACGATCGGTGCGCAAGCGCTGGCCACCATGACACCGTTCATGAAGACGTGGCGTGAGTGGCTGGACGGACTCGATAAAGCAGCAATCGAATTGGAACGGATGGCCAAGGTTCAGGAGTTCATGGCGAAGGTTGGCGATGCGGCGAAAGATAGCGAAGCGCTGAATGAAGCAATTTCCAATCTGCGGGCGGCGGGAGTCGATGCGTCCGTCATTGTGAAATTCCTTGGCGGCGATGTGTTGACGATGGTGGATGCCATGATGGCCTTGCATCAAGAAATCCCTGATGCCACGAAAGCGATTTACGGCTTGGCGAAAGCGACGGGCTTTATGTCGCGCGTAACGGATGCGGCGCAGGATAGTGAAGCGTTGAATAACGCCATCGCCACATTACAGGGCGCGGGCGTTGAAGCCTCAGCCATCGTGAAGTTCTTGGGCGGCGATATTCTCTCGATGGTCGATTCGATGAAGGCGTTACACATGGAGATTCCGGCTGGCATTGCGGGAATCTATGACCTCATCAGAGCCATCGAACGCATCGGTGAGATTGATAACGAACTCGAGAGCGTCTTTGAGCAACTATCGTCCGCGATTATTCAGAAACTCGACATTCTGGACGCGGGCATTGCAGAGGCTACGAAGAATATCGAGGACTGGTCGCGGGAACTCGACGATCTGACGAAGACGTTAGATGATGCCGCGCACTGGCAGAAGGTCTACGACGATGCGGTACGCGAGTCGGCGGCGAATTATGAAAAGCTGACCAACGAGCGGGTCTCGATTGAGAAGCGCATTCAAGATATCACTCAGGATATCGAGCGCGAGAAGTTGGTTGAGGCGGTCAAGAATGCGAAAGCCGTCGGTGCGGTCACCGAGACGCTGGTTAAAACCTTCGCGGGAATCACGAAGGGTGGCCATGCCTTTACCGCGGTAGCCACGACGATTGGCGAGTTGGGCGGCAATGCCTCAGCCGTCACGAAAGCCCAGAAAGAACTCGACGATTTCGACGCGGCGATTCGCGCACAACAACAAGCGGCGCGGCTTACTGAACTTGAAACATTAAAGACCCGCTTGCCTGAAGTCATCGGGCTGCAGCGGCAGGCCTCCGAAGCTTGGGCAAATGCGTCCGTAACGGCGCAAGAGTCGATCGAAAAGCAGAAAGAAGAAACGCGGGCGCGCATCGCTTGGCTGAAGGGCGCGATAGGCGCAACCAAAGCGCACCTGGTCGAACTCAACAACGACAAGGAAGCTACGGAAGCTCTCGCCAAGGCGCTAGGGATTTCGCGTCGAAGTGAATGGGAGAAGATCAACGATACGATCCTTTCCCTTGAGGGACGAGTCGGAAAGCTCATTGAAGAACGCGAGCAATTGGAACTGCTATTCCCGGCCGCTAAGGATGCGAACGAGAGTATTAAAGATCTCATCGCCACATTGAAGTCGGCGCTTATGACTCCAGCGGAAATCAAGCCGCCAGAAATCAAACTGCCGGAAGTAGCCGCAGTGCCGCCGACACCGGAGTTACCTACAATACCCGCCGCCACGTCTTTTCCTGGAGGATACGAAGGCGGGACGGGCGATATCTTCGGTGGAATGTTCTGGAATGGAATCCCGAAGTTTCAGATGGGAACGGATTACGTCCCGTACACCGGACTGTTCCACCTCGAGAAGGGTGAGGCGGTAACGCCGGCAGATCAGAAGGGAAGCCAAGTAGAGGCACTGCTGCGGCGCCTCATCAGCGCAGTTGAAGCAGGGCACACGATCACGATTGATGGAACGAAAATCGGCCGGGCGCAGAATCGGGCCGCACAGTCGGGCGGGTCCAGGTTATTGGCGACCGAGGTACGCCGATGAAGCGATGGGCATTGATTCTGTTCATCCTGCCGTACCCCGGTCAAATCACCGTGATCTCACCAACGTTGCCTGCTATCGCTCAAACATCCGGCGACACCATCGCGCCGACAATCACATGGGCGACACCCAACAATGCGAGCTTTATTTCGAATGATGTGACAGTACGAGTTGCGGCGCGGGATAACGTCGCGGTCGTGCGTGTGGAACTCTTTCGCGCGGGGTATCCGAATCCCATTGTCGTCAACGGGGAAACACAGTTACCCCGAGCGACAACGTTTTTGCGCTGGCAAGCTGCCGCTATTCCCATAGGCACCTATGTGTTGACGGTATTCGCCTATGACGCTGCGGGTAATCGAAGCCTTCCTGCCATGGTCACCGTGATTCGAAAATGATGCCCTGTGCACTCAAAGACAACCTGCTCCGTTTTCTTCAGTAATAGTGATTCGCATATGAAACTCTTGGCCTTTCTCATCTTCTTGTTGCTGTTCGCTACGCCCGCCTGGGCTGCGGTGTATTACGTCTCGCCTTCTGGATTTGGTTCCACCTGTTCCAGTCCGCTGCCCTGCACGATTGCGACAGCCTACGCGAAGCCCGTTGTCGCCGGCGACACCATCCGCTTGCAAGACGGCGTGTACCAAGGCGCGACTCAAATGCTCTCGTGCTCCGGGGTGAATGGAACCTCAGGAAATCCGATCACGGTGGAAGCGATCAACGATGGGGAGGCGACGATTGACGGTCAGGATGCGCGGCAGCCGCTCTTTTTCACGAACTGCGATTACTGGGTCATCACGGGAATCAATTTCAAACGCTCGAATGAAGAAGTCGCTGTCCTGACGACGGGCGCAGACAACAACACGTTTCAACGCGTCATCTTCTACAACGGGAATTCCAGCGGGAACTACGTCACGGTCAGTGTGCGCAATGGGGCGACGGGGAATCTGTTTGAAGATTTCGCGAGCTTCGGCACCGGGCGGGAAGCGCTTCAGTATTACAACGGGTCGGGAACGCTGAACCTCCGGCGGGGTTTCATGCAGTATTCATACTCGACGAACTCGAATCCCAAATCGACCTTCTTCCCCAGCTACGATGCGAAAAACCTTGTTGCCGACAATCTAATACTCACTCAGAACCAGCAGCCCGGGGCGAATACGTCGCAGTGTGAAGGCATGATCTCGCACCGCTACACGGACGACGGCGGCACGGGTGAGGCGATCCGAAAAGTCAACGTGGAGATGTACGGAACTATTGCCTATCTCCCGACAGGGGAAAGTTATTGCTCGACCTTGTTTGTCGGGCTGTCCAAAATCGGCGATTTCCACTTCACCGATTTGGCGGTTGTTGTCCCAGCCGGTCAGACGAAGCAAGCCGTTCAACTGCAAAACTGCAAAACGGCCGAAACGGGCGGGTCCGACTGTGCGGCGCCGGACCTATCCATCACGAACGCTTCGCTGATCGGTGGAACCGGGGATTCGATTTCCGCACACTGGACCCAGACGAATGTCGATTCGGCCTCGTCCGTAACGGGTATCTACAGTGGTGGAAACTCGCTCTACATCAACGACGGAACGACTGGCGCGACGATCTGCTATCGGTATCAAAACGGCACGCTCACGGCGACTCCTTTGTGGCCGTGGCCGATGAATCAACGGATCATCGATGCGATGACGGATGCGGGATTGACGTCCGTCAGTGTGGACGCGGCGATTGGGGCCATCTTCGGCGATGCGCCGGGGCAATGCGGCGGGGGTGCTGTCGAGATTTTCCCGACGAGCTTGACGGGAACCGTTCAGGCAACAAAATACGGTCTATCGATCGGCTGGCAGGGCGGGAGCGGGGCCATGACGTTGTCCTATACCGCCAACGGGACCTCGAGCACCTGCGGCACAACCTACACGCCGATTACGACCGTGGCGGCTTCAGCCAATTCCTACTCGTGGACGACCTACATTCCCGCAACACGGTCGATGTGTATCCAATTCAGTTCATCGGGCAGTACGGCCACGACCGGCCCGTTTGTGATGAAAGGGCGGCTGGGCAAGTGAAACTCGTATTGATCCTTCTTCTCTGTGCGTGTCCGTTGTTCGCAGATACACCCGTGTTCGACAACAACTCCACGGGAAACGGCACCGACGACTTCTCGTTCAGTCACACGAACAACTGTACCGTCAACTGCGGGATGGTCGTGGTGACCTGCACCTCGACGGGCGGCGGAACAAGCGTTTCCAGCGTGACCTACAACAGCGTGGCCATGACGGAGTTGGGCGGCGTGGGCGGCGTCTTTCAAGTCGGGGTCCGCACGCAGCTTTGGCAACTGAACTCGCCCACCAGCGGAACCAATTCCGTGGCCGTCGCCGTGACCAACTCGAATGAAGCGTCGGCCGCTGCCATCACCTACTCGAACGTGAATCAGTCCACTGCGGTCGGGACACCGACGACGGGCGGCGGCTCCGGCTCCGCGCCATCGATTGCCGTGACCTCGGCTGTGGGCGAAGTCGTCGTCGATGGGGTGTGCAGCACGGACAACGTCACGTTTACGGCTGGAGCGGGACAAACGAAACGTGCCGGACTGGCCGTCAACAATGTCTCGAACGGCGCGTCGGAAGAAGCCGGGGCGGCGAGCGTCACCATGTCCTGGACCAATAGCGTTACCGACTGGGCGGCGATCGGCGTCAGCCTGAAACCCTCCGCCGCACCTCCCGTGGGCGGCTCCGGGGCCGCACCGCGTATGGCAGAAAGGCTTTATCAATGAAATACCGCATCGTGGCCCTATTGGCCTTCCTCTCGTTTCCCTTGTCGCTATTCGCGCAAATGCCGCTACGGCAATCGACGGCTACCCAGGTTGAAATTCTGGCCATGTCGAGCGCTGGACTGCTCTGGACGAATACGGGAAGCAACGCGAACATCACGATCAGTTTAACCAAGGCTGCCGACACGGCGATTCCGGCCTACAGCGAATGGGTGCCGACGACGAGAGGTGGCGGGACGCACGACGCCGACGTGACGGCGGTTGGTAAAAGCACATGGACGGTGGAGTTGACCGCCACCGACGTGAACACCCTCGGACGCACGGAAGTCTGTTTCCGCCAGCCCGTGCAGTCCGTGAACTTCTGTCAGGCGTTCATCGTTCAAGCGGCGAACAGCTACGACGCCAACCATATTGGCGACTTGGCCGTGGATGTGTTGACGGCCTCCGCGACGGGCACCGCCGACAGCGGCACGACGACCACGATGGTCGATGCGGGCCGGACCGAGGCGGATACGGATTACTTCGCGGGAAGCATCATCCGGTTTGTCAGCGGCAATATTTCGGGCCAGTCGCGACTGATCACCGCCTTCAATGCAGCGACCGATACGATCACCTTCACGCCGGCCACGACGCAAGCCGTCACGACGCAGAATTATGAAATCCTTCCGGCGTCTGCCCAGCCCTTATCGACGATCATCAAAAACGTCGCGTCTCAACAGCTCGGGATTTGGTTTAAGACCTCGGCAGGAGCGAATGCTACTGGAATAAGCACAGCGAATATCACCTGCACGATTTCCAAAGATTTCGGCGCACCCGCAACGACGAACGACACGACCGAAGCCGAGGTGGGGAACGGCGTTTACTATATCGATATCACGCAGACGGAATCGAATGCGAACTGGATTGCCCTGAACTGCAATGATGCCAGCGGTGTCGGCTTGCCATATAGCGCCTTGATCACCACACAGCACTAGCGGTCTGATGGCCAATCCCCGAATCAGCTACAACTCGCGGACCATCGATCTACCCTCGCCGCAGAAGGCGATCAGTGCGCCGCCGCGGCCTCCGGTCACGATCAATACAACGATTACCGGGGTCAGTGAGTTTATCCGCACGCCGTATGTGTCCTGTGAAGTTCAAGTCGAATGGCCAGTCATGGATTCCTTATCGACCCTGCTGTCCTTGCAGAACTTCCTGCAGTGGGTCTTTCGGGGGGAACCGTGGTCCTTAGCCCTCGACTCGTCGAAGGTGGTCGATACCCTGACCGCTGTCGATGCGCTCGCCGGAGCAACAACCATCTATGTCGAGAACGCGGCAGGCATCACGGTAGGGCAGGTCTATAAGATAGTCGATGGGCCGAATTATCAACTCGTCACCGTCTCAACGGTTGTCGGGGATCTCATCACGCTGGCGTCTTCGCTAGATACGGATATGGCCGCAGGGGCGATCTTCCGCGATCAATTCTTTTTTCCGGGAACCATCCGTGATCCGAATGTCGCTTACCCGATTCAGTATGTGCCTGTCGGGGATAAGCCATCCTTTCCGCCGACGCGATTTCTTTTCGCGCTGAGTTTTTTTGAGGTCTTCAATCAGGAGTCCACGATGCTTGTCAAAATATTAAGCGCTGATGCGACCGGAACCAATACGGCGAGTGCGCAACCTTGGTTCCCAGCGTCGGGTGCCGTGTCGGTGGCGGGAAACACGACATATTTGATTGAAGGGTACTTACGCACATCGCGCAGCGCAGGAACCACATCGCACACGACCAGCCTTATCTTTAATACTGGCACCTGCACGTTCTTTGGCTTTGTGTATAAGGTGCAATGCAACGAGGGCGATGCGGTGGCGAATATCTTTGAGCATCAGATGGCCCAAGAAGTCGCCACGGCGAACGTCGTCAAGTCAGCATCCACCAGCGCCACGGAACAAATTGCACTCCTCGTGCACGGCATATTGCGCGTCAATGCGGCGGGAACCTTTATTCCAGGCTTTCAATATTCCGCAGCACCGGGAGGCGCGCCGACGATTCTAGCGGGCACGTATTTCAAGCTGACTCCTGTCGGCTCGGGAAGCTTCGTCAGTCAAGGAACGTGGGCGTAGATGCCTGAATTCACGATCATCCGTCCTGGCGGCGTTGCGACTCCCGGCAGCACGCCAGTCACGATACCCACGGTGTTGCCCAGCGGGGCGGTTCCACCTCCTGCCCTGCCCGATGCGCCGGGGCATTTCACCAGCACCAACTATGCCGCGACATTAGCCGAGACGACACGGACCCCGATTTATCAGTGCGTGATCAGCAAGCCCTTGGCGGGTCCGAGCGCATACTGGACCCTCGATGAAGGTACTGGAGCGACCCGCGTCGATTCGGTGGGGCTCAACAATCTCACGTCCATCAATACGGTAGGGCAGGCCACGGGACACATTTCGACCGCTGCGCAATTCAACAAAGCAAGTCTTCGCTATCTGACATGCACGCCGAAAGCGTCACTGCTGCACAATCAGCATTCGTTCACGATCACCGCCAGGGTCTACATGGATTCAAAGACGGCCTACATGGCGATCTGTGGGCAGTACGGGCCGAATAATGATCAACGTTCGTATCTGCTCTACTACGATCAAGGGTCCGACCGTTTCGGCTTTGTTATCAATAACGGGTCAGGCAGTCAGCAGATTCTTCTGGCAAATAGCTTTGGCGCACCCTCGACCGGAGTCGATTACTTCCTCGAAGCGCAATACAACGACGAAGACGGAATGATTTACATATCGGTCAACAATATTCGAGACTCCGTAGCCCGATCGTTCGTCTTGAGCGATATCACCTACGCCTTCAATGTGGGCGTTCAGAACACGACGGGGGCGTATTACTGGGACGGCTGGATTGACGAACTCCGGTTTTATAAGTTTGCCTTATCCGATACCGAGCGCACGGCCCTCTATCAGGATCGAAGCTATACCGGGATTCCGTTTGAAGTCTCGAGCGCGCATCCGTCGAATCGCGATCCGATTGGTTTGGAATGCTTGATCCCCATCACGCTTGAAAGTCGCGCCGATATTGAGCAGTCGCGTTTCCCGCTCTCGACACTCGTCTTTGCCCTAGTCTCGGACGAGCCAGGACAGGTGCGTGCGGCGGTGACGGCGGGACTTGCCGGAAATACGATTGATTTCTATCTCGGCTTCTGGGAACTCGAATGGGAAGCGAACAAGCGGTTACGGTTTCACGGGGTGATTACGGAGATTGAACAGCACGCGGGAATCTATCAAATCACCGCACGATCGCCCATGGCGGTTGCGAACGATGTTCAGGTCTTTGATGGTGCGCAGACACGTTTAGCGGTGGCAATCACCTCAACGGATACCACGTTTCAAGTGGACAACACCGACGCCTTTGCGGAGCCGAATTCCGATATCAATCTGACCTATTCGATGTTGATTGAAAACGAGTTCGTCTTTCCTCGTGGCCGTACACAGACGGCATTCAACAGTGTTCAACGGGTGGGCGCAAACCTCTATGCGATTCCTCCCATCATGGCGAATAGTCAAGCCGCTGCACACACGGTGGGGCAGGTGGTTCGAGAAATGGTGGAGTTGGGTCAGTTGACGGGAACCAATTCGGACGCGGGTACGAACGATCTGCATCCGATGGATCACCTGAAGAACTTCATTGAGGGAAATAAAGAAAAAGCGTCCCTTGGAAGTTCATTAGTCACCGTGAATGATGCTGAGCTCGGCACGGCGAAAGGTACGCTCGGTGCGGGACTGAAGTACAAATTCAGTCTCGATGAAGCGATCAACGCGAAGGCATTTGCGGAAAAAGAAATCTACGGGACGGTCGGGGGCTACCCTCGCGAAAGTGCTTCTGGCGAATTGGGAATCAAACTCTATCAAGATGCCGCCGACGCCACGATTGTCGGAACGATCACGGATAAAGACATCATCGAGTGGCCGCATTTTTTAAGAAACGCCGAGAAGATCGTCAACCTCGTGCGGGTGCGGTACGACTACAACCCCATCAGCCGAGAATTCACGACGGATTTCGTCTATCGCGATGAGACCTCGATCGGCCTGTATGGCGAACGGCCACTGATTATCGAATCAAAAGGCATCCGCTCGGAGTATGCCTCTACGGTTCCTGTAGCCTTGACATGGTTTGGCGACACGCTCGATTTCCTGCTCGATATGTGTCAACGCCAGGTGGCTCGATTTGGCAGCAAGGCGCCAGTCTACTCATTCACGACCGTTCTCACCAAGCAACTCCTCTCGGTAGGTGATGACTTGGAAGTAAGTTTCAGTCAAATGCCGGACATCGACACGGGCGAAATCAGTCTGGTGAATAAGCGTGTCGAGGTGCAAGCCATGCGCCACGATTTCAGGGCAAATTTAATTGAGTTTGAAGTGATGGCATTTCCCGAATAAACCGCTGCTTGTGCACTCAAAGACAGTCGCTATCTCTGGCCTGATTTAGTCTCCTTTATCATGAAGAACATTATTAGGCTGGCGCTCGCCTTCGTGTGTCTGACGGTCACCGCGCAGGCGCAGATTCCGTCAACGACGGGCTGGTATCCAATACCAAATACACATTTACGGGATGTGTGTCCACCGAACGGATTTGGCGGTAGCGGCTACGACTTTACCGGATTCTGCTCGACCGTCATCGATGCGTGGAACGGCGGCGTCATGGATACGACCCGCAATCGGCTCATCATCTGGGGTGGCGGCCATACGGATTATTATGGCAATGAACTTTATGCGCTGAACCTGAATACGCTCGTTCTCAGTCGCATTACCGACCCAGGCTTACCGCTTGCATCTCCGTCGCCTTGTCAAGAATCCATTGTGAATGGGACGCAACCAAATAGCCGCCATACCTATGGCGGGCTCACCTACCTGCCGACGCTGGACAAGATGTTTGTCTTTGGCGGGGCAATGGCCTGCTCGATCGGAGTATTTAGCGACGGGACATGGCTGTTCAACTTTGGCACGAACCAATGGGAGGCGAAAAATCCAACGGGTACTATCCCGCAACCCCAACCGGGCATCGTTACGGCATACGATCCGAATACCGGCAAAGTGTTCCTCCATGACTTGGCCGATCTGTACACCTATACGCCGAGCACCAATACCTATGTTCGGCTGACGAATAACGGCAACTACAGTATCGATTACAACATGACGGCCGCGATTGACCCTGTCCGCAAGAAGTTTGTCATTCTCGGCGGTGGTCAGGCATGGGTTTACAACATCGGCGGAAGCACGTTTACCAAGCAGCCGCTATCGACAACCGGCGGCTCGGCGATCATCAATGCGGGCTATCCGGGCGTTGCTTACGATTCGACCCGAGACCGGATTGTGGCCTGGAGTGGGGGAAACGCGGTCTACGAACTCAACCTCGATACAAATACATGGTCGTCCACATCGTTTAGCGGTGGCCCGGGCACGTCGGAACACGGCGTTCTGGGGCGCTGGCAATATTCGCCCGCCACTGGCGTCTTCGTCACGATTAACGATGTGGATTTGAACGCAACGACTGTGCGCCTCAATGCAGGCGCGCCCCCACCGCCGGACACCACGCCACCAACGGTCAGCATGACAGCACCGGCGAACGGGACTACCGTATCGGGCTCTGTCCCTGTCTCTGCGAATGCGTCGGACAATGTGGGCGTTGTCGGCGTGCAGTTCAAGCTTGACGGGAACAATCTCGGCAATGAAGATACCAGTTCACCGTATTCGCTCTCGTGGGATACGACGACAGCATCCAATGCGAATCACAGCCTGACTGCCGTAGCGCGTGATCTGGCAGGCAATCCAACCACAGCAACGGCCATCACGGTCACCGTGAGCAATACCGCTCCACCTCCACCGCCGCCGACAACGGCGCGGGCGACCTATCCTTTCAGTGAGGGTGCGGGGCTTGCCACTGCCGACACGTCTGGGAATGCCAACAACGGAACGCTCGTGAATGGTCCTCTATGGACGACGGGCGGCAAATACGGCAACGCCATCTCGTTTGATGGCGTGAACGATTACGTGTCCGCGCCTGACAGTTCAACATTGGACCTAGGTGCGACGGGAACGATTGAAGCGTGGGTAAAGTTCGATACCCTCAACCGCTGGCACGGGATCATGGCCAAAGGAAATGCCAATAATGATGCGGTCCATAACTACGCGCTGGAAATCAACAGCAGCAATAAACCGCTTTGTATTTTTGGGAATGGCTCATCGGCGCGACAAGTGACCAGTGGAACGTCCATCACGGCAGGTGCTTTCATTCACTTCGCCTGCACATGGGACGGTTCAACGATCCGGCTGTATATCAATGGCGTCCTGAATACGTCGGGTTCACAGACGTTTGTTCCGGGCGCGAATGCGTCTTTGCTCTATATCGGGCAGTACGGCGGCAATGCGGACAGATTAGATGGAATCATCGATGAAGTCCGTATCTATGATCGCGCCCGCAGTGCGACTGAAATCCAGTCGGACATGAATACCGCGCTTGCATCAGGTGGGCCTCCACCGGCACCGGATACGACTGCACCCGTCGTTGCCATCACATTTCCCGTTGGAGGGTCCACTGTCTTTAACACCATTACCATTTCAACAAACGCTTCCGATAATGTCGGCGTGGTTGGTGTGCAATTCAAAGTGGACAGCACCAATCTCGGAGCAGAGGACGCGACCGCTCCCTATTCGGTGTCCTGGGATACCACGCAGACCATGAACGCAACTCATTCACTCGCTGCCGTTGGACGGGATGCGGCGGGTAACACCGGAGTCTCTGGAATTACGGTCACCGTCAATAACACGGCACCGCCCCCGCCACCTCCACCGCCGATGAGCGGGACCATGCCGTCGCTTGCGGATGAGAAGGCGACCTATACCCGTTGGGGATGGACATGGAGCACTTCGCAGGAACCGAGCTACAGCAGTGCCGGAAATTACAGCGTCAGCAACCCGGACATCCACGGTGACACGGAAGGCGACGATCTTTGGTCTTATCTGAATATGTACCGGCGCACGAATCAACAGGGTTACTTGCAGCGTGCAAACGCCTGGGCATCCTATTTCAAGAGCGGTTATCGAACGTGTGCGGGCAGTTCTGATCAAACCTTTTGTTATGACCTCAACGGTTTTGGCGCAGATCATATGTACGGATGGGGGTTGATGGACCTCTACCGTTACAACAACGACACGGCGGCACTGGCCGAGGCGCAGAATCTAGGCGCGGTTGTCGAGGCGCTGTATGGACCCAGTTCCACCTATGGTTGTTATCCCTCGGGCGCGTGCATGTGGTACAACGTCCGCGCCGTGGGACGGCACTTGAATTTAGTCAGCCGGCTTGCGGGAGCGACAAGCAGCCAGCGCTGGATTGCGCTGCGCGACAAGATCCTGAATCTAGTGATGATGAGCGGCCAGTGGAATTCTCAGTATGGCTTCTATTTCTGGGGCGACTGGCAGACGGACTCAGCGGTAGGCTCCGGCACTTACGCCTCCGGTATACGGGTTGCTTCTCCTTTTGAAATCGGTAATCTCGCGGAGGGTATGTGGCAAGCGTACAAAACCACAGGCCGTGCCGACATTCGGGCACGCTTAGTGGCCATGGCGCGATTCGTTCAAGCGCATGGGCTGGATAATCCGGCTCAGTACACAGGCTATCGTTTTGGAGTCAATGCCAGCGGCGCCTCCGTCCATTACGGGACGAGCAACCCAGTTTATACGACCGACCTCGTGAACCTGCTGGTCATGGGTTATAAGCTCAGCGGCGATACGACATTGCTGGCGCGGGCCAAGACGCATTTCAATCGCGGGACAAAAGGTGAATACGGGACGGGGAACCGTCTCGCCTCCGATACCCAAGTGCACCATTTCGTTGACACGAAATTTGATACATCCAGCGGCAGTTTCTATCTGGATTACAACAAGGGCGAACTGTATTACACCTATCTCATTTTTGAGAATGGTGGATTGCCGACAGTGGAATAAACGTTTCGAACGATTGGACCGAACCCCTAAGACGGCCGAGACATGGTCTATTGTGCGCAAGCCCTGCTGATGTACAACACCGTTAACCGGCGCGACACCATTATGGGCAACATTCAGACCCAGGTGGCGAATAAGCCCCGCTATCACGGATTGGCGGCAGACATTAACGGCATTACTTCGAAAAGTGGGAGTCCTGCGATTTTGATCGAGATTCGATTCTTGAACGCACAGGACATGCTCGACCTGCAAGCCTTCATCGAAACGGGGGCCGTCGGGGCGAATCAACCGTTACCGGGAAGCTTCGCCAAAATCCATAATTGCAACCATGACGAGTCGAACATTCAACTGTGTTCGGTATCCACGATAAGGACATGGTGAATGGGCTGTTTGTCTTTTGACGAAATTGACGACCGTCTGAAGTTCACCACCGTCACGACGGCTGCCGCCGACATTGGCGATGGCGCATGGACGATCTGCTGGGTAGGCAAGCGGGCCTCGACCGGGACGAACTTCAACGCCGTCTGTTATGGTCTGTCCGGTTCTGGAAACGGCACCACCGAACTGGGGATGTCGTTCAAGACAGGCAATCAACTCGTCATCGATGTCAGCGCCGGTACAGAAACATTCAGCACCTTCACCTCGACGGCATCGCCGTACATGCTGGCGCTGTCGAAGGGGGCGGGAACCGTCACGCCTCGGCTCGGCTGGAAGCTCGGCAGCGGCGGGGCCTGGTCGCATGAAAACTTGGACGCCACGTTAGCCGATCAGATCGATCTCACGATGTTTGAAATCGGGGCGTGGCAGGGCACCGGCGATTTCTTCCATGGATGGATGGCAGTCATCGGTTTGTGGGAAGGGGCGATGTCGGATGCGAATAAAGAAGCGCTCGATAACAATTGGCGCACGTCCGACTTATATAGCTCCGCCCATGGAACGCCGGTCGCGTTGTTTGAGTTGAATGTGGCGGGCGCTTCCGTCATCGACATCCTCGGAAATATTTCAGGGGTATCGGCGACCGGCACCACGCTCGATGCTGCCGAGACGTGTGATTCCTGGAACTTCAACGGCAATGGGGGGCCGCCACCACCGGCACCGACCAGCTACATGCTGAACTACCATCGATAAATGCTCATCAACTATTTTGGGAGCGCCTCAAATCCCGCAGATAACGGCACGGGCGGAGAACCCGTCACCCTAGCCGTTACACCGCCGGCCAGCATGAAGGCGGGCGCCCTTGTCGTTATGATTGGTGGACATCGGCTCGCGGCCGATACGATCACGCTCTCTGCAACAGGTGGTCAGACGTGGAACGATACCTTGAATCTCAATGGTACGGGTGTTTCGACGCATCTGTGGTGGTGTGTCTATAACGGTGTCTGGGCGGCGGATCCATCGCTCGCGTTTGCTGCTGAAAGCGGCACGATACCCGTCAGCGCAATCATGCACGTCTTCGACTCCGATCTTCCCGTGCGCTGGTCGCTCGATACGGCGATTGCGGGTGGAGCGGAGGCCTCAGCATCGCCCGTCGTGATCACGGGGATCACGCCGATTGCACGCGACACGGTCACGCTGGCTTGCTGGCTTGTTCCGAATATCAGCACATGGGGAACGCTGAGCGGTGCAGGCTGGGTCGTTACGGGAACGGCTCAATATCGAAACTCGATCGGCAGCGACATTTCTTTCGCCTTCGCCCACAACATTCAGGGTGTGCCTGCCGCGACGGGCGATGTCTCGCTGATACCGTCCATCGCGGCAGCTGGCGGATCCTTCACGATTTGCTGGTGTGCGAATCCTGTGGATACGGGTTATCAAGTCAATCATCGACGCTAATCATTTAGGAGCACGGCATGAGTCTGCACAAAATCACAAAACAGACACCGGACGGCATTGTCACTGCAGCCGAATGGAGTAATGAAGATCTGCGACCGACGACATTACGCCGGCTGCGCACGGTCTTTGACAAGCTAAAGGCGGAAGGTTTCAACGCAGTGAACGTGCCCGCGCGAACGCTCATGCAGGCGTTCGATCCCAGCGTTGATATTTTGATGCTGCCGGACTTCAAGGGCGGCGGCTTGCAGACGTTTCAGGAAACACTCGTCGCTCAGTCGGTTGCGGGCTCATCCTTCGCCACGTACACAACGGCGAAGACCGTCATCCCGGCAACGAACTTAATCACCCTTCCGGCCAATTGGTGGTACATCGGACGGTCGATGAAGATCGATGTGTGCGGCGCGATTTCCAATATCGTGACAACTCCCGGCTTGATGAACTTTCAGGTCAAGATCGGTAGCGTGGCCGCGTTCGATACGGGCAACATCCAACTCAACGCGACAGCGCATACCTTGTTGCCGTTCTGGCTGGAAATCTTACTGACCTGCCGTGCTGTGGGTGTCACGACTTCGGCGAACCTGATGGGATTGTCGAAAGCGAACGGCAAAATGTTTACTGTCACCGCTGCGCAGACGGACGGCGCAAATACGAATACGATGATCATGGCACCAGCAACGGCACCCGTTGTCGGTACAGGGTTTGACAGCACCATCGCCAACATTCTCGACTTATGGGTGGGTTTCACAATCTCCGACGCGGCTAATCTCATCCGTATTGATCAAATGATCGTGTCAGCGCTTAATTAACTTCAGTTGATTCATAGACGTAAATGCCATTCGGTGGTTTCGGCAATCATCCCGGTATTGGGACGCTCAACTTCAGCGTTACTGCTCCGCCGGATACGTTCGCACGGCCTCGGGTTGAAGAAGCCACCGTTGCGGCGGGCGGGGTCAATGCAACCGTCAATGCTGTCGGCGCAGAGATCCTCGTTGAAGTCGGCTCCGCTTCCGTTACCGCAGCCGCCAATGTTACGGCCGTCGGCGCTGAGATTCTCGTTGAGCAGGGAAGCGTCACTGTATCGCTCGCTGCTTCCGCAACTGTCAATGCAACCGGAAACTTCGCTACATTCGAGCAAGGCACCGCGACCGTTACTGCCGACGCCAATGTTAATGCAAGCGGTGCGCAAGTCCTCGTTGAACAAGGCACCCCAACTGTCACTGCCAATGCCACCGTCAATGTTTCTGGTTCTGAAATTCTCACCGAGAAAGGGACCGTCGCTCTCGATATCGGTCAAACGGTCACGGCGAGTGGTTCAGAGATCCTCGTTCAGCAAGGATCCGTTACCGAAAGCGGCGATGCGAACGTCACTGTTACGGGTCAACAAATCCTCGTTGAGCAAGGGACAGCTCAAGCGGGCAGCCTCGTATCCATCAATGCTATCGGTCAAGAAGTCCTCGTTGAACAAGGCGCTGCAACGGAGACCGGCGATGCGAATGCCACCGCGGTCGGTCAGGCAATTACCGCCGAGCAAGGCACCGTTACCCTTACGGCAGATGCCAATGTCACCGTTTCAGGCGCTCAGATCCTTGTCGAGCAAGGCGCGGCCACTGTTACTGCTGGCGCAGGCGTATCGGCGGTCGGAGCGCAGATCAATGCGGAGCAAGGCGTTGTTACCGAGAGTGGCGATGCCAATGTTACCGCGGTTGGCGCACAAGTTCTCGTCGAACAAGGAACGGCGCAGGCTGGAAGTCTTGCGTCCATCAATGCAACGGGCCAGGAAGTCCTTGTTGAATCTGGCACTACAACTCAGTCGGGTGCAGCGAATGTCACGGCTGTTGGTAACGAAGTCCTCGTCCAATCTGGAACAGCCACCGTCACCGTCGATCAGAGCGTTGCCGTTACAGGCGCCGCAATCACGGCGGAAATCGGCACGGTTACCGAAAGCGGCACCGATCAGACTTCTGCTGTTGGCCAGGAAGTCCTCGTTGAATTCGGTACTATCTCGGTTACCGCGGGTGGCAGCGTCAGTGTTGGCGCAATTGGCAATGAAGTCCTCGTCCAGGCTGGGACGGTATCCGTTCAAGCCGATGCGACGGTCAATGTTACTGGACTCGAAATCGCGGTTCAGATCGGGACGAGCACGCAAAGCGGGACAGCCGTTGTCTCGCTCTCAGGAAATGAGATATCGGCTGAACTTGGCGTCGTCTCCGTCTCGGGTGCTGCCAATGTCACCGTCAGCGGCTCGCAGGTTTTGGTTCAGGTCGGGACCGTTACCGTTGATCTCGGTGCCACGGTTCAGATTACCGGGATTGCGATCAATGTCGAGACGGGTACGGTTCTTGTTAGCGGAACCGCAATCGTCACGCTTTCCGGGAATTCCATCACCGCGGAATTTGGCTCTACCGGAATCCAGATCCAGACCGGTTTCACCTACCAACTGGTCATCTCCGATGCGGCCGTTACCAATGTGACGCTGTCGGATGAATCAGTGACGCGGTTAGAAATCAGCGATGAAGCCGTAACACGAGTTCTCGTTAGCGAGCTGGTCTGATGCTCATCAATACACTGCTCGGAGAATTGGACGATTCATTGCTCGAGAAAGAAGTCCAGCGTAGCAAAGTCGATTGTGGCCACGCGGTGGTCACCCGGTATTTCTATAAAGGTGAACTGGTGCGTCAGGACACCATTATCGAAGTCGAAAAAGTTCCCGCCATCGGCTCGAAGGGCGGACTCTTCACGAAAGGATAAACCATGAATCACGTTCTTGCCTTACCGTCTGCCCTCGCGCCGCGCGAATCCTTCTGGGATAAGATCCGGCGGCATTGGGCGATTACTGCGGCCGTCTGCGAAAGTTTCAAAAAAGAACTCCTTCAAGCCCTGCACGATTTCACGATAACGACGGGGCACGTCTTCAAGATCGCGCTCTATACCTCATCCGCCACACTGAATGCCTCGACAACGAATTACAGTACAACCAATGAAGTGGTGGGCGCGGGCTATAGCGCGGGCGGTACGGTCATTACGTCATCCACCCCGGTGTTGAGTACGGGTGGCGTGGGAGCGGTCGCCCTCTGCGACTTCACGGATGCAGTGTGGACGACAGCCACCATTACAGCCAGAGGCGCGCTGATCTACAACGATACCTCGGCGAATGATAAGGGTGTGCAGGTGCTCGATTTCTCGACCGATCAAACGTCAACAGCGGGAACCTTCACGATCGTCTTCCCGGCACCGGCCAAGACGACAGCGATTCTGAGACTCAACTAGAATGCACGTCCGCTTTCGTGGCGACCGCTTGAGTGTGATCGAGAATGGATGGCTGGATCGGGCCTCGATGATCCTCTGCTATTTCATTCTCGGTCCACTGTTCGGTGTGCGCCAACAAATTGAACCGGATATCAAGCCGAATAAGCGACTGGCCTTTATTCTGGTTCTCAATCTGGCGTTCCTGTTTTGGGCCGCGCCGATGCTGTTGCGGCTCGGGTTGGCGTGGACTCTCGTGACGCCGGCGGTGCTGTACGTGTGCTACTCGATGCCGGAAGTCGTGTACGAGCATCGGAACTATGTCGCGTTGTTAGGCATTGCTACTCTCGCGGCATGGTCGGCGGAACGCGCGCCGCTTCTGGTTGCGGGACTCGCGGCTCTTTATGTCGGACGGACGATTCTGCGGAATCGACGGCTGAGCACAGCCTTTGGTTACTGGAAGTTGGCCTACGAAGAAAGTCCGCATCATTGGCGCGTGCGGTTCAACTACGCGCAACAGCTTCAAATCAACGGTAAAGAACTGGATGCCTTACCGTTACTGCATAGCCTGTTCGATGCACCTCGGCCTTGCGGCGAAACGGCGGCGCAGCACGCGAGCGTAATTTATCTGAAGCACCAACGTCTTGAGGATGCCGAGAAACTTCTTGGGTCGCGCGGTGAAGCTATCTTGAAATTCCCGAATAACCGTGTCCTGCGAATCTTGCGGTCGGATATGTTGCGCAGCCAGGGAAAAGCGGAACAGGCCGACTTGGCGTTACAAGCCGCGAAGGCGTTAGCATGAACAACTACGATAAAGGCGACGTCGTCCGATGTTACGGACACTTCACCAATAACCTGGACGCGGATATTGATCCGACCAGCGTCTTCTTTTCGGTCATCGATCCCACCCAAGCGCAGACCAATTATCAATACGGCGTGGGTATCCAGATCATCAAAGATTCGGTGGGTCACTATCACGCCGACGTTGATGCAGACCTCGAAGGCTACTATCGTTATAGGTGGTACTCGACGGGAACCGGCAAGGCTGCCGATGATGCGTGGTTTGTCGTGGATCCCACACCCTTCTAATGGACCTCATTCTCTTGATTACTATCGGCCTTGCGTGTCTCGTCGCGTACTGGCCGAGCCTCACTGCTGAACTGACTTTCGACGATCATTCCGTCATGGACGCCCTGGATGATCATTTGAGGCCGCTATGAGTTTGGCTCAACTCTGCAATCGTCTCAGCGCGTTTCGGCATCATGTGCTGGGCCGAACGTATTTCTATGGTGCCCTTCAGTCGCATCGGGCACCGCACATGAAAAGGCTGGCTCGTGCCGAGTTTTACCGTCTGGGCCGGCGGCTGAATATTCTCGAGGTTGGTTCATTTCGGGGAGAATCCGCCGCGCTGTGGGGGGAGTTTGGTCACGTAACCTGCGTGGATCTATGGCCGGACGGAACTGGTATTTTCGCGCGCAACATGAAACTGCTCGGCGTGGACTATACGAGTTATCGCGGAGACAGTGCCAAGCTGTTGAAGCAGTTCATTGAAGCGGGCCACTTGTACGATATCGTCTACATTGATGGCGCTCACGATTATCACGGCTGCCGATCGGATTTGGAACTCGGCCGTCAATTGGTTAAACCGGGCGGCATCCTGTGCGGCGACGATTTCGACGAGGAGCATCCGGGAGTCATCAACGCGGTTGGGGATATTTTGGGAAACGTTCAGGACCGTGAAGGCTTTTACTGGATGAATCCATGAGGCTCTATCGTGCGATCGATTGGCTATTGCGCCGGCACCGCCACTTGGTTTACGCGACCTACCATCGCGATCTAAGAATCCACGGCAAGCAGGATCTCAAGAAGAACAAGCATATGGAAGGCTGGCACGCGACGAATATCGCGCTGCACATCCTAGCCGCCAGTCTGGTCTACGCGATCCTGCGTGGCTTCTTTGCGCCATTGTCGGCCAGTCTCGGCGCTTTAGTCTTCGCCGTTCATCCGATGGGTACCTCATCCGTGAGCACCCTTTCCGGCCGCTCGTCGCTACTCTGCGGGGTCCTGTATCTCGCCGGGATTCTCGGTGCACTGATCGGTGGATGGTGGTGGGTGGTGGTTCCGGTCTGCTTCGCTTTGGGCTGGGTCTCGAAGCAGGAAATCATCATGCTGCCTGTAGTGATCGTGTTGACGTTGTGGATCATCCGGTGAAGCATCTCGTCCTGTCGCTGATCCATTGGTCTCAACAGCACCGCCTCTTCGATACGTTTCTTTGGTACGACATTTTTGTCGGAACGGGCCGAACGTTTCTTTCCGGTGTGGGAATTGGTATCGGCGTGAGTGCGACGTTTGCTGCATCCAGTCTGATGATTAGTCTTCAAGAGCGCGCGACCTTCCCGATGATAATGGCTGAGATTGAGAGTTACCGGGCACTACCGGAATCCGTCAAGTGTTCGCCGCAGATCAGCAACACCATTGCCAATCTCAACGCACGGGTGGCGCATGAGAAAGAATCGAATCGGCATGGATTTTCTGATTTGTTCTCCACGGATCGTTGGAACAACGTTCAGCCTATTACTGTGACCTGTGCGTCTCAAGATCCGTGATGACGGGCGGCGACAAGATTTCACTTAAAGAATACTTTGAGGTGCTGCTCAAAGAACGAGATTTGTACTACATCGAAAAGATAAAACATCTGGAAGCGCTAATGAGTGGCATCGATGTAAAACATACGGCAGCCGTCCAAGCCGTCAAAGAATTGCAGGCGAGCATTTATACCGCTTCGGAGAAAGCCATCCTGAAAGCGGAAGAGCAACAGAAAGAACTGAATATCAAAAATAATGAATTCAGGGCGCAGCTCAAAGACCAAGCCGAAGTCCTCATGCCTCGGAATGAGTCTCAAACCTTGCATAAAAATTCCGACGAAAAAATATCGGGGTTAAAAAAAGATTTCGACGCGCAGCTGGAACTCATCCGCAGACATTTTGACGAGAAAACAGAATTCAATCGTAAAAGCATTCAAGAGCTGAGGGAAGCAAAGTCCATGGGCGAAGGCAAATCGACTGGAGTCCGCGATTTTCGAGACTTTGCCGGATGGGGCGTTGCTATCCTCTTGGGACTGTTAGCCCTCGCTCAATATCTCCGACCTTAAAAGGACAAATCCAAAATGGAAATGGGACTGCTCGGCAGCCAGCTTGCTCTGGCGTATCTCTTCTCTTCACTGATGAAGATTTTTAAATACACGCCATGGTTTCCGTTCATGCAGAAGGAAGCTGCGGTACTGAACCGCATTTTCGCGGCGATCATGGCGCTCATTGCGGCTGTGGGTATCCAGTACACCTATGATTCGGTAACGGGCGTCATGACGATTACCGGATTGACGGCAGCGGGTATTGCTACGGGGCTCTGGAGTTGGTTCGTTCAATTCGCCTTGCAGCAGGGTGCCTTCAAGCTGATTGTTCAGCCGGAAGAACGACGCCAACAGCTCTCGGGAGAGTTACCGAAAACCTCGCTAACTACTGGTACCGGCGACGGTAAATGACCCCTGTGCACTCAAATACAGTTTAGTTTTCCCGCCTCGTAGATACTGATTCCAGAAGGGATTCCGCATGTTCTTTCGCCAATTACTCAAACAACTCAAACAGGTCAATACGGTGCTGGACCACATCCAGCAGAAAATGGAGACAATGATGGCAACGTTACAGAATTTCAAAGATCTCTTGGCTGCTGTGGATGCGGAGACCAACCGCATTGCGGCAAAAATTCAGGCATTAGTGGATCAGTTATCGGCGGGCGGAATGTCCGACGCTGAGGAAGCTGAAGCTTTAGCGGGCCTGAGCGCGGTTGCCGATCGGTTGAAGACGATTGGTGCCGATCCGACAAACCCTGTTCCGACAGAACCGCCAACCATCTAGCCGTTCACGGGGGATCGGTGAGTCACTGGTCCCTCGCCTACTCACTGGAGACATTCATGACAACGCTTACCTTGGTCCTCGTCATCATCGTGCTGGCTATCGTGATGTGGCTTGTGCCGATGGCTGAGTTTTTCAAGAAACTCATCTATGTCGTGGCACTCGTCTGTCTACTGGTATGGCTGCTTGGGATATTCGGCGTCGTCGCGCCAGTCGGTCTTCGATAGTGCGCTTCCTGATCTACGTGTGGGCGTGGGTATTCTTGCTTGTCCTCATCCGGCTTGCCGTTAAGGTGTTGGGCTACGGTTGATCTACGTTCCTACCATCCGCGCGAAGGCTGTGTCGAGTTAGGTAAGTACGAACTCAGCGCGAAATGTCTGCGTTGTGGTCAATCCATTGCGTATCGCGAACTCACCCGACTGGCGCTGTGGAAAGAAATTCTACGCGCGTTCATTAAAAAACATAGAAGGTGCGAGTATGCCACGTCTCAAGATTAACGCTGCTGTCCTAGCGGTACTGCTCTTAACATCGTGCGCGATGCCGCGATTGCACCCAGGAGCGGTATCGAAGCTCGACAGCCAGGTCTACGACACGCTTCTGATTGCTCAAGCCGTCATCGATCAAGCCCGCGTTGAACTCACCGCAGGGACGCTTCCAGAGGCCTTAAAACCCGCACTCATGCGACTCATCGACTCGTACAACGTCGCTAGAACGTCGTGGCTGACTTACCGGAACGCGGTCAAGGCCGGGCAGACAGCGGATGCCTCAGGAATGAATCGGACAATTGCGATTCTCAGCGCGGCACTGGATAGCTTTCAGAGTTCAAGGAGTATTCCATGAATCCCGCCATTTGGAGCATCATCCAACTCGCCATTGCGATCGCGAAAAGCCAGGTATCGTTCACGGCGGCAGATAAAATCGACGAAGCCACAGCCTTAGGACGTATCGCGATACTGGCCAGACAAGCTTATAAGGATCAAGTCGGTAAACCGCTGGACGAGGCACTGATTAAACCGGAAGCGCCGATACAATGAGAGGAGTCCAATTGAAATTAATCTCTGGCCTCGTTTTGTTTTTGTGCATTACCGCTACCGCATTCGCTCAAGGCCAACCCAGCATCCAACAGCGAATCGAACGTCAAGCCGAGCGCTATCAGGCTGGTGTACGGACGGGAGTCGCGCTCGATCCGGAATTGATATTGGTCGGCGTGCAGGCGCAGCTCGGCCCGATATTCAAGTCCGGCATCACCTTCCGTCCCAGCGTGGAGTTTGCCTACGGTGAAGTCACATCAATGTTCGGCTTCAATGGGGAATTGCTGTATCACTTTAAGCAAGCGGAAGAACGCTGGACGCCATACGCCGGTGCTGGTATCGGCATCAACCTGCTTCACGAAAACTTTCAACGCAAGGCGAAGCGTATTGACTTCGGGGACTTTCACAGCGACACGGCGCTAAGCATCGTTGGTGGCATGCAGAACCGTAATGGGCTTTTCGCAGAGCTGCGGACGTCGATTTACTCCGATCCGTCGCCGACGTTACGTGTGGTAATTGGATACAACTTCTAACCTGTGATTAGCTCACGCCTCATTTCTGACCTCGATCCGGACGCGGCAACCATCTGCAACGCGCAGGTCTTCAAGTGTCATCGGGCTGGAATTGAATTGCTCATCACGTCCACCTATCGAGACTATTTGGCGCAAGATCAACTCTACGCGATCGGGCGTACGATTCAGCCCGACCGCCGTCCCGTGACAAATGCTCGCGCCGGACAGTCGTGGCACAATTTCCGCGCGGCCTGGGATGCCGTCCCGCTCATTGGTGGCAAATGTGTATGGGACGAGCGCGACCCGTTATGGAAAGAAGTCGTCAGGATCGGGAAAGAATGCGGCGCCGAAGCTGGTGCCGATTGGCCATTGTTCCGCGATCTACCCCACTTCCAATTTCTGCCAAAACTACGGCAAGGTGTGCTGAGTCTCGCTGAAGCACGCACCCGTTTCGATGAACACGGCACGATCTTTACCGCTTAGCGGTCAATCACCAATAACCGTGTATAGGTCTGCAGCGGTGTTTCCAACCCTCCATGATTCGGGCTCACTGCGATATTCAACCGGTTGGGATGCTTAATCACGATCGGCATCGACTGTCCCTGTAAGCCTTCCCCATACCCTCCCACGATTGGAAAGAATGTGCGCGTAGCTGTCGCCTGGATTAGATCCACGCACCGAGGACAGCCAAGCATTGCACCCGTAACCGGATCGCGATACGGGGCATACGGTGCGAAATCCAGCCAGACGGCAATATGCAACTCCGGGCGCGATGCCTCAATTGAAAAGCTTGCTTGAAGGATCACCCACGTCTTGTCTTGTGGTGGTTGAACGTCAATCATTTTGTCCGTACCGCTCAAGAGCTTGTCTACATTGATCGGGCAGGCAAGAGACATCTCATCCCAGAAAGTGCTTCCCAGACTCAATTAAAAGTCACCCACTGAATTCTTAATCACACACTAATGTAAATAGTCTTTTAATTCCTCGCGCACCTGTTTCAGATACGCTTCGTACTTCTGACATTCCTTGCAACCCACCATCTTCTTCGTAAGACCATGCTCTTTTTGCAGATGCTTTATAAATTTAAGATTTCGCGCTCTTATCTCTGGCATCGTCTCCAGTGAAAATTTACGGGCTTTCATTGGAAAGTCACCCATTGATTCTTGACTACACACTGAAACCGCCGTGCGACCATCTGCGTTTTATCGATCGGAATTTCATGGTCCTGCTTACACGCTTCGCAATGAAACACATGCAACTTCACGCGCATGGCTTTCTTGTACTCGCCTCTCGGCTTGGCACGCAAATATAAAGCGTTGTATTTCCGAATCTCCTGCTCGTAGTCGATCCCATAGCACTTCGCAAACGCTTTCTTCCCGATCGTGTGGTACAGCCGGTGCAGCCAATCGGCAAAGGGTAGAGCTCGGGAATCATCCGGCTTCGTTCCCATACCTCCATGTCCGTCTTCTCGGATATGGTTCGCTTCGATTTGAGTGGAGACGTTCGTTATGCAGCAGGGCTGTGTTCTTATAAATTTAAGGTAAGCTTCGTCGCGGTGCCGAATGGGTTTACTCAGGTTCACTTGCGGCCTCGGCCTTAAGTTCTTGCAATACCCGATACCAATTGAGAGCACGTTTCCAGCACGCTGCAGCCTTGATTGGGTCGAATTCCCGCCACATATACCCATCGCTATATTTCGGGTTGATGTGCAGAATCGCCAATCCATCAACGGACTCGGTCAGCATCGAATAATAAGCTCCGAGTTGTAGAATCCATGTCTTTTCCGCCTGACTCGTCGCCTTCAAGTCCACGATATATTTCTTGCCATTCATCCATAACAGCCAGTCGAGCGTGCCTGCCGTGCGTTCTACGTCGCACCACACGATTCTCTGAGCATCAATTAACTGCGGTCTTGCATAGAGCCACCATCGCTCTAAGCATTCCAGGCGGTCTAACACATCTTGGCGTTCGTCTGGATCGGTCGTCACGGTTCCATGCTTGAGCAATTCCGTACCGTAGGCTTCCAGCCGCATTCCCCGATCCGCAGCACTCTTTAAAATCGCCTCATTTACACCGTCAAACGATTTCTTGATTAGTGCATAAATCACCTTCGACACAGACACCAGCGGCTTCCCTTCGAGCGTGTACGAATGCTGAGAATGATCCAGGATTGGCTGTACGGCGCTCATGCCAATTTCAAGGTCTTCGCGTAGGCTAATGCTTCGTCGCGTATCTTGAACCATCCTGACGCGGGAATTCGGCTAGCGGAGCCTCGCTTCCCATCTTTGTCCACGTAGCCTCGAGACTTGAGCCAATCGTAGAGTTTGTCGTCCGCTTCCAGCGCTTTTTCAGGATGGTATTGCTCGATTTCTTTACGAAATTGCTTATGCAGATTCGCTGCTTGGCCGGCCGTGATGTACTCGATGGAGACTTTCAGATCCTCAATTAATCCCGAGTCCGCGACCTTGCCAAGGTCAGCACTATTGCTTGGCGGTTCCTTTACAAGAGGTAAGCCAACGGACTCGGAAACTTTATTGCCGAAGGTCCTTGGCTCAGCCGCACGCTTCGGCTCTGCATTCCCTGAAGCGGCGTTTCCATCATCGTCTTCGGTAGCAATTCCCGTAATCGCAGCGAGTTGGTAGCGGCGGGCGTAGGTTATGGCTGAACCGATGCCTTGAGGATCCGCCTTTACTGGATTCATCGTGAGCGTTCCGGCAATCCATTCACCGCTGGAATGCAGAAGGACGCTGGTGACGCACGGCTTACCTTCACTGTCAGTTTCCGGTAGTTGAATGACGGCTAACCCGTGATCCGAAAGCGGTCCTTGGCACGCCTCACGCACGCTCGCCAGATCCGCATAGTTGCTTTTGAAAAACGGATTGGATGAATCCTTAATCGCGTTCTTCATTTCCTTCTGAGCTTTGCTTAAGGCATCCGCAAGTTTGGCAATCGACTCGGACTTAATCACGCTGTCTCCTTCTCCTGCACCGCCTTCGGCTTTCGAATTCTTGGTCGCTTCTGCGATAACGTCGCCTTGGCAAAACGAATGAGTTGCTCCAATTGTTCAGGCGAACTGTTGGCGATCGTCAGCATCAACTGTTCGTGAGGGGTCAATAATGTTTTTCGGCTCATTCTGTTCCTTTCCCTTTTTCACCTACTGAATCCAGCATGTCGAAGATTGAATAGTCTTCCGCTTCGGGATCACGATTGAGTAATTCCTTGATCTGTGCCTGCGCCGCCTTGTTGTTCCATGTGTCTTTTACTGATGCGTGCAAGCCGTTTTCATAAGTCGCGGGGTCGCATCCTAAGGCTTCGCGACATTCCTTAGGCTTGACTGCATGGATAGAGCATTCTCCTTTTTTATAAAACACACATCGTCCGCGTGGATTGCCTGGAAATTCCGACCCCGGCGTATAGCCTTTGATTGCTGGCGAGAGAAGAAATACGTTAGGCTCGTCAACCCACCAGTCCACCATGAGGTATTTGGTGAACAGATCCTTGAGCGACATTTCAAGATGTTTCGCCACCAGCTCCGCTTCACCAAAGGCAAACCATCCCGGCTTCTGCTCGCACGCGGCACGGCAGTCAGTACATTTACAATCACGCGCCTTTTTCTTCATGTTGTTGTCCTTTCAACTTGCTCGCAGCGCCTTGCGGCTTCTGGCGATGTGTTCACTAATTCAGAAGCGTACTGGCAATATTGGCAGCCACACACCGGCAGATCCTCGACGCCAGCGAGTTTCAGCACTGCATAATGTTCGTGGCTCATCGCTGCAAAATGCCGCGCCCGTTCCCGCAACTGGATCTTCTGCACCGTCACCGCCAGTCCTTCAAATCCTAACGCTTCGATGTCTTTTAAATCTTTCACGGCAAGTTCGTGTTCTGCTAGCCAGGCATTGAAATAATGCCGCGACTGAAACACGATCTCGTCGAGTCGGCGTCGGGCTTCACGGTCGCTGATGTCGCTTGCCCGACGTAATTTCACTCGCTGGCTTAACTCTTCCGACACTTCAATGATTTTGCTGTCATCACTCATGCGCGTTTCCTCTGCTGTCCTTTACAGTCTTCACAGAAAAACCGATGCGCTCCTCGGCCAGGATAGACGGCCGCTGTATCCGCTGATCCCTTGCGAGCCGCTTTCGCTCGGCGTTGTGACCGTCGCATCGCTGCCGTGCAGCCATCGCATTCAAAGATCACCAAGCAATCCTCGCAGCGGTGATACCGGACATTCGGAGCGAAGATGGTGGGTTCGTGGTTCAACGTGTGCTCCTTCCTGAAAAAGCGGGCGATTGGCGGTCTCGCCCTTCCCTGTTTGGACAAAACTGCTTTCCCTGCTGGATTATTACGTCCTGAGTCGCGCTTTGCTTTCGCAGGTTGGCACCCATTCGCGTACCAGCAGGGAAACTTAAAAGTCGGTGCTGAACGGGAATGTCGTGTAACCGGCGTAAATCTACGCAAACGGATGCCCGTTCGGTCTTATACGAACCATTCCTGCCCGCAGTGCGGGCACTTCACGCTCGATTGTTCTTCATCCATCACTGGCATAAGGGACCCGCATATAAGACAGCGCGGCTGACTGCACAAATAATCCAACGGGCAATGTCTTCCCGATTTCGCTGGCTCTCCGTCTCGGATCTGCGGGCACAGCAACCAATTGCAATCCCCATCTTTTGCGGCGTGACAGATGCTCAATGTGTACCTATCTGACGCCGACTCCTTTATCGGTTTCTCTTGTCTCGGCTCTCGCTCTTTCGCTGCGAGACGGACTGCGCGACTGTTCGACAAAGTTCGATAGCTCATTCTTCATCTCCAGATGGATCAAACGGATTCGGATGTACCTGGTTTGTGAACCACTCTTCATCGCCACTTCCACCGCAATATGGGCACCAGATCCGCTGTTCTTCCGGTGTCGGATCGTGATCCGCCTCGTCGACAGATAATGCTTCTCGATACCTGAGGCTTTTCATTGGCCATCCACTTCCGCGATTACTTTTGCCGCTTCCCTACGTGCCGCTTCAAGTCTTGTCTGAAACTCCGCCGTGGTGGCACATCCCGCCGTGTGAATGTCGTAAAATTCCTTACAGATATCGAGTAATGTCGGCGCATTGGCGATGAGGCGAGCGTCCGCGCTAGGTGGCTTATCCCACCAAAAGCGACACAGTACATCGGGACCATTCAATGTAAATTCGGTGACCTTGCCGTCGCCTACTACCTTCTCCCACGTCCACGGTGCCGGTGTGTGGCGACTCTTCATTGCTTCAGCTTCCCGATAAGGTCTTCGATGATTTCCTTATGCGACTGCGTATTGATTTGCTGGCTGGCGAGCGCGCCCTTGATGAATGCGATCTGAATGTGAGTGCGTAGTGGCTCGGGGTACATGGCAGCACATTCCTCAGATGCCGCGATAATCGCATCCGCGTCACGAGCGCCCAGGTTGAAACAGAACTGGCTGTTCATTTAAATTCACTCAGCCACCAAGCTATTACGAAAACAATGCCGCCGAGCACCATGCAGACGTACATCACGATTTCAAGAACGCGGTCCCAGCGATCCAGCCGCCGCCTGCAATAAGGGCAATTCTCGCCAACATGCGGAATGCTGATAAATGATTCCTTGCAATGAGGACACGTCTGATTGTTCACTCGATTTCCTTCCTCAACTTCTCAATCACGCTCAACACCCGTTCCCGATTACCGCCGCGTTCATCCCGCAGGCCGTCGCCCTGTTCGCAGACCCCACGTCTGTTACTCGGACCTGAGTTGGAGTGTTTAAGCATACTGCGGAATCATGCCATAGCTGGCAGGATCGTGCAAGCACTTTTAATTGCCTAACATTTATATTTAGTGTATGAGTGATGAGCGAAAGACGAAAATGCCTCTCTCGGTCAAACAATTAAAAGCTGAGACCGCCAAGCGCCTCAGGGATTTGAGACGCACGGCAGCCCACGATCTCAGTCACGCGGCTGTTGCCAAACAGGCCAGACAAGAAAAAAATATTAAGATCGCGCCGAGGACCATTTACGACTTAGAACGGGAAAGCCACAATCCACGGCTCAGCTCACTTCACCAGCTGTTGCTCATCTACAATACAAGCCTAGGGGATTTCTTTCATTTCACGAGGACTTCCGAGGAAGGCCGGATCGTTGGTGAGTTCCTTGAACTCTATCGACGCCCTGGCAAAGAGAAGCAATTCAGGGCACTGTTCGATATCATGAAAGAACAGTAAGCGTTTGCTCTCGACATTTAAAATACGGTAGAAACGTTCCGCTCACATTCAAACACAGTTCAACGAGAAGGAATTTTCGTTATGCCTGAGCGCGATTTGCAGTTCATCCTCGCACACGCCTCCGAATACCCCGCTGTGGCCACATTAGTTAAGGACATTCTTGCGGCAGCCGCCAAATTTATCAGGGCAAGAAAAAAAATGAAAGCACATGATTGCATGATCGTGCCAGATGTGGCAGAATGCCGCAAGCATGGGCGGACCGACTATATCTCCACAACTAAGACGACGGTGGGCAAGCATCATCCAAGGCCGAAGAAATGAACTCGGCTGGACCCAGGAAGATTTAGCCCGCAAAGCCGAACTTACACTGTCCTATATCCAGAAAATCGAAAACGCCGTAAGTGGCAGCCAGCATGTCATCGATAAGCTGTTGACGTTGCTGGCGGCAGAGACTCGTCCGAATGGCAAGGGGCGGAGGTCAGCCTGATGTTCTATGTCTATTTTGCCCAGAAGCATCTAACGGATCACTTCAAGGTAGGACGAACGTACTGCCTGTATGACCGGCTTGAACAATTACGGATCAGTACGAAAGCGCGAGTCCATTTGCATTCTGTATTGCGGACACATAACCGCTGGGCCGAGAAGGTATTCCATAAAATTCTAGCCCCGCGTCAGATTGTCGGTGAATGGTTCCGCCTTGAATATCGGGAGTCGGAGCGCGTGATTGACTATTTCTTGGAGCACGAAGAATTGCTGACGAATACCTATCAGCAATGGTCAACGACTCCAGTGTGGCAACGTGAAGGAATGACATTCACGTTTTCGCCGAAATGGATTGTCCTTAATCAACGAAAGACTGCCTAAAAGGAAAGCCGGGGCGTGAGCGAACTCCTTGCCGTTTCCGATGCTGCCAAAGAATCGAAGATGTCGGAAGGGTGGATCAAAAAAGAGATCCGCGAAGGCCGGCTGATCGCTCGAAAGTTCGGGCGGAAAACGCGCATCGAGCGTGAAGAATTTGAACGCTGGATCAAGCGCCAGCCGATGAAATTTGTAGTGACTGCTTCGGTAAAGGCGGGGTCGCATGTGGTATCGGGCAGTTTTCAAGTCATTGAAAAGTCCGTGAGGGTCGGGTGACGATCGATAACAAACGGCAAGGTGACTGTACAATCCGGACGCTCCTACCTGCGCAAAATGCCAATGATTTAGCTGGTCGTTCCTTTCGGTGTAGTGATTTCGGTAGCGACTCCACCGGCTTCGCCTCTCAGGGTTTTCCCGTAGAGCTCGAATTGCTTCATCGCGAGAGACAAGTAATCCCGCGACGTGTGGATGTATTTGGCACACATCTTCGGATTGGAGTGGCCCAAGGCTTTCATCAAGACAAAGACATCGCCGTTGGTGGACTCGGCCAGACGAGTGGCGAAGGTGTGACGGAGCGAGTGCAGGACAAATTCGCGGGGGAATTTAATTTCGGGCTGAAGCACGTTCGCGTGAGGGCGACGTTGACCCCGTGTATAACCGGTAGAATTCCTCTGCCGCTGTGGTGCGGCCAGCCCATTCCTCAGTTTCGTGTGGAGATTGCCCAATGCCGTCCTTGTGTAGTGCCCACCCTTCAATCCCGGAAATACCCACGTGGAATCGTGGTGGACGGCAAAGCACAATTCGAATACTTGCTTCGTTCTTTCAGTTTGCGGAAGGGATCGTTGGGCATTGGGCGTTTTGCCACTCCTGATGGTGACGACGTATCGGTCTATGTCGCCCTTCCGCAAAGATACCGCCTCCTCGGGCCTCAGTCCCAAGTCGAGCATCAAGATCGCCGCCTGCTTCAAGGGATACGGTGCCAAGGCCAAGTACGCCTTCTCCATTTCGCCGGTCAACACAAAGTCGCGTTGATGCTCACCGGGCAAGGAACTGACTTTCACGTCGTCCATCAGCTTGCAGCGTTTGGCAAAAATCAACGCCTTTCGCAACACACGGAGCTCGGCATTGATCGACGCAATGGCCATTTTCTTCTGAAGCCGCGCGTCCTTGTAGGCCTGGATCGACAACTCGGTGAGTTTATCCAGCGTCAACGTGCTGAACGGTTCATGGGTACACAAACAGCGGACCCGTTCGGTGTAGAAGCGCAGCGTGGTGGGTTTCTTGATGTCTTGCTTCTGTTTGTCGAGAAACGGGCCCTTGAGAAAGGCCACGAGCGTGGGCGTAGGTTCTTTCTGGATCAGGCCGACGCCGGTGAGCGCCAGGTTGGTGCGGTATGCGGCGAGCCAAGCCTTCGCTTGTTCATGGTTAGTGAGATGCGTGGATTGTTGATGGCGAGTCTTCTTGTACCAAAAATCTGCGTGCCACACACGGCCGCGTTTGACGAGTCCAGCGCTCATGGTTTCCGCTCCAAACTCCGCGATGTCTGTTCAGCTTGCCAAGGCCTCGGACAGGCGTCGCAGGAGCGGAAGTTTATTCCTGTTGGAACAGAGTTGGAAGGAATTGCGGCATGAGCCTTAAATTCGGTGATCCGGAGTCGATCAAATTGCGCGATCAAGGCGTAGTGCTCGACCGATTGATTGCGTTAAACGAGCAACTGTCAACAGGGCCGTGGCAAGCCGACGTGATCGACAACATTGGTGATAACTGGAACGTGGCCACGCTCGGACGCAGCAGCATTGATGATCAGGACTACATCCTGACAACAAGGCACGTTCGCGCCTCTGAATTAAACGGCGATTCTAAAACGGACGCCGAAGGAATCGCGGAACTACGGAATTTGTTGCCGCGAATTATCGAAGTATTGGACAAGGGAAGCCGGGAACGAAGTACTTCGGGTAGTAAGTGACTCCATTCGACCGGGCCGGGAGACAGGGAACGGCCCGGATTTTTTGAACAATAATGAGCGATTATTCTGAAAAATTAAAAGACCCGCGATGGCAACGCAAGCGCCTAGAAATCCTCAATCGCGACAATTTTACGTGCGTCTGTTGCGATGACACTACCAAGACGCTTCACGTTCACCACATCAAATACATTTACGGTCGTGAGCCCTGGGAATACGAGAACGAACTTCTGGAAACTCTCTGCGTTGATTGCCACGAAGCGCAAACTCTCCTCGATCAAGACTTGAAAGCGGCTGAAGTATCCGCATTGAGCGAGATTCGCAAGATGCGGTTTCCCGCCAGGCTACTAATTGGTGACGTATTCGCCGACGAACTCGAGGCCCTTGTCGAGATTAGGTCTGCCGGAAAACGTGAAGAATTGTTTGCGCTTGCAGGTTGGACGGAGCCTAACCCGCACTATAAAAGTCCGTGGTTACGAGGCAATCCCGACGTTGCTTGTCCGTGAACGCCGGTCGGGGCTCCACTTGAGAGAGCCCCGAAAAAAGAAACGCGGCATTTTTTACTTAACACTGTTTCTAGCAGTATTAGGAAAACTTATCTCATGCGAAGCAGTAAGTCAAGATGCGTGAAAGGGCCCTGCCCCAGACAGGGAGCGTACCGGCGCGAGTTCTAAGTCTCGGCTGTTGCGTCTTGCTGCGGCGGTATCTGGACATGCCGCAAGAATCGATCGCGCGATTTTTTCTTACGAACATCGTTCGCCTTCACTGGTTCTCGAAAAAGGGGAATCCAGAAGAGAGGGAACTGTCTGATGGAATTCGATGTCTTTTGGCTTTCGGGTTTCTGGCGAAAAATAGGCAAAGAGACTGCACGAGAGCGATTTAAAAAAAGTGTGCGAACCGAACGCGATCGGAGGGACATTCAATCTGCACGGGATTCTTATAACGCATATTGCATAGCGAACAAAAAATGGTATCACCCAATGTTAGGTTCAGTCTGGTTTGGAACGCGCAAAGGTTGGCGCGAGTGGATACCTGATGAAATGGAGGTCCATGTGAAAGCAGAGCAGACGATACCGGTACTGGGAGCGGAGCACCACCACGTTTGTGAGTTTTGTGAAGTGGATCACGAATGGTTGTGCCAGGACGAATTATGCACGTTAGGTCCGAAAGTGGCCTGTCCCATCATTCGTGGAAAGTATAAAGCGTCGAAATGACAAAAGAACAGAATCGGCGGCGGTACGGATTGATCGTGAAACGGAATCGTCACGGCTTGACGAATGACGAGGCGAGCGAATTGGCTCAGTTAAAGAAAATCGCTCGCGTTCACGCGGACCGTATCGCGCCATTACCGAAAATACCAGCGAAGTTAAAGCTGTCGAAATGAACTGTTGTGAAGAGTGCGAAAATCCGCAGCCGAAAATTTACTGTGAAGACTGTGAAGGCTGCGAGCAGTGCTGTATATGCGAAGAGTGAAAGCGGTGCGTCAGGCGATCGACAAAACTCGCGCGAAGGCGGGCCTTCCGGTGTTTGTGGGGCCGTTGGTTGGCTACAAGTGCGAGAAATGCCAGCGTATTTATTATTGGCGCGTTAAACCGAAACATTGCCCTTGGCCCGAATGCCGCTATGAGGCGCTGTCGTTGGTGCAATAAGCCGCTCGGCTGGCGACTCAAGCGCGTCAAGTTTTGTGATGCGAAATGCCGTCAGCAGTGGCACGACGTTTACGGGAAAACGAAATGAAACGCTTTCTTAAGCAACTCTTCTGCCGTCATGAGTTCTCGCGCGTGTTTGTCGACGCCGTCAATTTTGAACGGTGGAAGCATTGCGAGAAGTGCCAACTGACGGTGCCGGCGGAATGAGACGGCGCAGCAAATACGGAGTAGCGATCGATGCGAAAGGGAAAGAAGATCGCACGATTGACAACATCGTGTTCGACAGTAAACGAGAAGCCGAGGTGTATCGCTACCTGAAGGCGCTTGAGCGCACGGGAACGATTCGGGCGCTGGAACGCCAGGTCAAGTTTCCGTTGAACGCGCTACGGGCATCCTCGCTTGAACAAGAGCGTGTCTGTCACTACATCGCAGACTTCGTTTGTCAGGATTTAGAGGGACGCACCTGCGTGTATGACGCGAAAGGCGTGAAGACGGCGATGTACCGACTCAAGAAAAAATGGTTTGAGTTGCAGTATGGACTGCGGATTATCGAATTATGAAAACGGATGTCGTGGATAAGGTTCAGTTACGGAACGGCGACTGGGTGAGTCTTCGCTGGGACGATCGTCTCGGAGTAAGACGCCTTTGGTTGACGACGGTGTGTCTGCATGATGGTCGGCCACGCATTACCGGACATCGAGAAGTGTCGTTAGTCGAAGGACAAAAGGAAATGGCGAGATTGAGAACGATGAAAGTTGGAGGGTTGACGGAATGAACACCGCCACCGACACGTTCAATCGACCAGAAGACACGATTGCTTATCTCGAAGCGCGTGTAGAAGCACTGACGAAAGCTTTAGAAGAGTCGAAACGAGAATATACGGAACTACTCCGTCGGTATCAGTTAACCGTGCGGTTGATGAATGCGAATGTGAAATCGGACGATCATCTTGCTGGACTCGATGTAGGAGGATGAACATGAGCAAACGCAAACTGAAGCAACAATTCGCAATTTCTCTCTTGTGGGCTGGCAATCCGTTATCGGTGTCGTATTTACGGTTTATGGATTTATTTACGCCGATTGTCAAAGTCAAGCGGCTCAAGAGACTGCTGTGATGGATAACGAATGAAACCTAAATACAAACTCACCTTCGTTAAAAGTACAAAGAACAAAGAATACTTCTGGCGCCTGAAGCATCGGAACGGGGAACAGATCTGTCGCTCGAGCGAGACGTACAAAAACAAAGGCGACTGCTATCGTGCGTTTGAACGAATGCGTGTGGCTCTCGCGGCGGATGATTTTGAAGTGGATGAACGATGAAGAAATACTGGCAATTCGGTGAAGCCTTGGTGATCGTGGCGCTGGTCCTGGTGGCTGTCGTTTATTTTCGGGAAGCGCAACGGCAGGACCGCGAGGACATTTTTCGCAGGTTGGGATGATGAGCGTGGACGTACTCAGTGACAGACTGAATCGCAAGTATGAGGTATGTCACCAATGCGGCCATATCCGCAAATTGCACTTCGACGATGAGGACGGTTGTACAGGAATGGTCTATGTTGCACGAGAGGAAAAACAGCGTTGTTATTGTTGGGGAATCTTTGACGACGAAGATCGGGAGAACGTTGAGAGTTGAAGCTGACGGACCGACAAAAAGAGATCCTCGCTTTCATCATCAAGCATCAACGCCAGCGCAATCCTACTGTGCGGACCATTGCCAAACACTTCCACATTGCCGTGTCTACGGTGCACGAACACCTTCAGGCTATTCGCAAAAAGGGATATCTGGCTGAAAAATAAAAGCGATTTACGTTGCTTTTACTTCCCGAACACATGAGATAACCCTACCTGTGCACCGTGGTCGGAACTCGCTCAAGTGAAAAACATAACGCCGTTGTTTAATCTCTGAATCGGGACGCTGACCGTAACCCTACAGTAGACCGCTAATATAGCTTTGCCAACCCACTCCCAATTAAGACGACTCAAACGTGCGGATAAATTCAAGATGATCGGTGCGGCTATTACTGCACTGAAACCCTACTATGATGATCGCGATTACCACACAGGTAAAGAGTCCGAATTCAAGATGAGTCTGTACGATGCGATGCAGCGCGCCGACATTGTCGATTCACTTGGCGTCCCCTACTGCCCGTGGCCTCAAGCCAAATGTGAAGTACCGCTAGGCCCGCGCTTCATAACACCGCAGTGGGATCGGACTGTGAGCAAGAAGTGAACCTCAGTGTGGAACAAGTCGATATCCGTATCTGCATCGATGAGGATGGCACTACCTTGACCTGCTTCAATGTACGCACAGGCCAACTCATCACCACCTTCCTCTGGCCAATCTGTGTACCTACCGAGTGTGTGAAAGCCATAAAGGCTGAGCCTTGGGATGAATGATTGTTAAGCGTTGCCACCACACCGGATGCTTCAATCCTGCACCCTGTCCTGTCCATGGGTTACCCAAGAAGAACCAGCAGAAGACCGATGAGGAACGCCGGTTCTACCAGTCGCGCAAGTGGACGGAAGCCAGCAAGAGACACCGTCAACATGAACCCCTATGTCGAGAGTGCTTGAAGAATGGAATCACCCGTTTAGCCCAGATGGTGGATCACATCATCCCAATATCGGAAGGTGGATCCAAGTTCGACGAATCGAACCTTCAAAGTCTTGATCATGAGTGTCATAACAAGAAGCGCGGGGGCGAGCGCAAGTCGCTCATTCGACGGGGGGCCTGAAAAAACTTTTAAGTCGTTTGCCTGCAGAC
>Ga0134123_10000062_pt1 | contig 66296 bp, 48 predicted proteins | sample KB303_FD_96460 | JGI IMG/M metagenome (GOLD analysis project Ga0134123, IMG submission 96460) | Terrestrial soil microbial communities without Nitrogen fertilizer from Kellogg Biological Station, Michigan, USA - KB3-0-3 | ecosystem: Environmental > Terrestrial > Soil > Unclassified ...
GCCTGCTGGTACACAGTGAGGCGGCCCGGGATACCGGGGATCACATCGCCGAACGCGACACTCAGATCGGCGCGATACGCATCGGCGTCCGCGGAAGTGAAGCCCACCGTATCCGGATTGACGAAGCCGAAGCCGCCGTCGTCGGAGTACATCGCGCTCGAGACCAGGCCTTCGCTGCGGCCGCCCTGCACTTTCAGCCACGAATCCGCGCTCATGCGCAGCGTGACGTCGGCGCCGTTGAGGCTGCTCTCGGTCTCGCCTTCCTCGTTACCGTTGGTGGTGAGACCGACCTTGAGGTAGTCGTTGATCCACATGTGCGCCTGGCCGCCGGTCGCCAGCGTGTTGATCTCGGTGAATCCCGGCGTGTACTCATAGCGGACCACGAGGTACGCGGCATCTCCACTCAGCGCACCACTGCGCACGAGCAGCCGATCGTCGACGGTCGAGTTCAGCGGCTCGGCGAGGACGACGCGGCCTTGCAGGTAATCGATATCGTAATCGAGCACCGGACGCAGGTTGACCACACCGCTGACCAGACCTGAATCCTTGTCGCGCAACTCGACGCGCACGCGCTCGGACCCGACCAGGATGTCCTGGTTGCGCAGGAAGTACAGCGACCCGCCGGTGCCGCGGAATTCTTCGCGGCTCGCCAGGGTGCCCGGCTCGGCCGCGAAGCCGTCGACGCTCAAGCGCTGTTCGCCGAAGCTCGTCGTGCCTTCGGTCTGATAGTGCAGGTTGCCGCCGTACAGTCCGCGGTCGACGTGCGCCAGCTCGTTCTCGGCATAGTTGATCTTGAAGTTGCCCCACATCGCCGAGCTCTCGTCGCGCGACACCTTCACGTACATCTTGCCGAGCGTCGGACCCATCTCTTCGACGACCGAGTCGTCGCCGAACGTCGGATAGTGATAATCCGGGTCGATGCGCCGGAACAGCGACTCGGGCGACTTGTCGAGGAAGTTGCTGAACAGCTCTTTGACCGGACCTTCGCGCGTGTCGGCGCTCGCGCTCAGGTGCCAGTGCTCGCTGAACTTGCCGTTGACGTAGAACGCAAGCTGGCCGTCGAGCGACGAGTCGTAGTCGACGGGCGCATTCTCGCCCTGCAGGAGCTCGGCCGGGCCGCGCGTGTGCGTGTCGGATGCCGTCACGTCGGCCATGCCGACGTAGAACCAGTCGTTCTTCTTGAACTCGAGGTCGCGCAGGAACATCGCGCCGTTGCCTTCGTCGTCGAGCACCGCGACTTCGACGGTGTGGATGCCGGCGGGCAGGATTTCCTCGGCGAGGAAGTTACCGGCCGGATCGACCGGCACCGGCTTGCCTGCGACATACACGCTGTGGTGCGCAGGAATGCTGCCGCCGCGGACCTTGATCGTGCCGCTGCCAAGTTGAATGTTGTGCGACGTCAGCGAGCTCGTGCCATAGCTCGCCAGCAGCTCTTTCGACTGCGTGGGCGTAGCCTGCGGCGGGACGTCGGTCCGGGTGCCATCGTTGAGCACCAGCCACAGCGGCTGAGGAGTCGTTTCGTCGAAGTTACCGTGCTTGTCATACGCACGCAGCACGTACTGCAGCTCGCGCATCGGCGCGGTGGTCTGCTCAGCCGTCGGCTCCCACTCCGCAAATCCCGCAGGGTCCACCGGCAGCACCTTCATCGGCGCGACCTGCGTCGACTCGCCGGCGTGGAAGATGCGCACCTCCGAGCGATCGATGAACGCGGAATAGTTCGCGTACATGCGGAAGCGAACGGGCGTGCCGAACAATCGCGGCGCACTCAGCTCCGGCACGTTGCCCAGCTCGGTCTGCAGCTGCTCGGCCGACGGCGTCTCGACCACCTTGAGAGCCTGGCTCACCGGAATGACCTCCATGAGCTCTTCCGGTTCTGCGGCCACTTGCGCCTCCGGACCGCCCAAGTCCGCCGGCAGCATCTGCTGCACACCCTGCTCTTCCGCACCTATGTCACTTGTGTCGCCTGTGTCGCCTGTGTCGCCTATGTCACTTCTCAATTCCGTCAGCGCCACAGTCGTCGGCCACGCCGTCACGGCGAGACGCGGGCTCGACTGCAGGTTGTCGAACTGGAACAGAATGTCCGCTTTGTCGAGCGCAACGTCGGTGCAGCGCTGAATATCCGCCGAGCTGCGGCCCGGATCGTCGATCGGCTCGCCGTCGACCGTGATGCGCATCAGGTTCAGCGCGAACGGATTCTTCGGGCTCAGCTCGCGCGTCAGCGTCTCGATGTCGACGCCTTCGTAGTCATCGAGGATCGCCGGCTCGTCGTAGACGACCTGCACCACGATGTGCGACGTGCCTTCCTGCGTGAAGCCCTCGTTGACGACGTCGTTCGACTGCACGTAGCCGCGGCCTTCGTGCTCCGCCTGCTCCGTCTTCAGGCTCATCTCTTGAACGATCGTATCCATGGCACGACGCGCACGCGCCGCGGCCAGGCCGATGTCATCGCCGTAGACGATCGCCGTGCGGCGATCCAGGCGCTCGTTCTTCGTGTAGCCGATGAAGCGCAGGCGCACATTGGTCTTGTCGGCGATGTCTGTCATCGCACGACGCAGCTGCTGCGAGTAGTCAGCCGGAATCACTGCGCGGCCGCCTTCTTCGAGCTGCAGCGGCGCGATGGGTCCCCAGGGCGGATCGTAGACACGCGTGACGATTTCGCTGCCAGGCGCGCCCGGGCACAAGCGCGGCTCGTCCGGCAACTCCGTCAACTGATCGTCATGCCAGAACTCGACTTCGACGCGACGGTTCGCGGCGCGGCCTTGTGCAGTGTCGTTGGTCGCAACCGGCGTGCTCGAGCCGCGTCCATCACTGATGATCTCTTCGTTCGGCAGATCGAGCGCTTCCTGCAACGCCAGCGCGACTCGGTGCGCGCGAGCCTTGGACAACGCGAGATGATTGCCGTAGATGCGCGCGTTGCGGTCGGTGAGCGGAACGTTGTCCGTGAAGCCGATCAACTTGACCGTGACGTGCTGCTTGTCCTGCAGGTTCTCCAGCGCCTCCTTGATATGAGTGACGAACGCCTCCGAAACCTCCGGTGAGTCGTCGTAGTGCAGCGGCTGGACCAGATTGCGGATGCGCGTGCGATGCGCCATGCCTTCCTTGAAGCGCATCTTGCAAACCGTCTCCATGCGGCAGACTTTGACCCGCTTGAAGTCGTCCTTGACCAGCACCTCTTGGTCCGAGAGCGCGGCCTGCGCCTCGTCGTACCAGACCTGCACCTCGACGCGCCGGTTCAGCGCGCGCCCGTCCGGCGTCGTGTTGGTCGCGACCGGCCGGGTCGAGCCGGCCCACTCGTACGAAATCGCTTCGGCCGGCAGCGCCAGGCGATTTTGCAGGAACTCCGCAACTTCGCCCGCCCGCTCCCGCGACAGACCTTCGTTGTCGCCGTAAACGCGCGCGAGCGCGTCGGACAGCGGCTGATCGTCGGCGTGGCCAACGAGATGCAGGCGCACGTTGCGCCGATCGCGCAGGTCTTCGAGGGTCTTGCGCAACGATTCGATGTAGGCCTGCGAGATGTTCGCGACCCCCGAATCGAAGCGAATCGGCGGCACGACGTCCGTGAGCTTCACCGTCGCCATGCGTTCCGCAACCACCGGTCGCATCTCGACGCGATCACCCGATTCCTTCTGCAGCAGCTTCGGATCGTGGGCCCACGGACGCAGCGGCTCGTCAGTCGGCAGATTGCGCTCGACCGTCTCGCCGCGCGGCGACTCGACCACGTCCTGCGCCTGCGCCGCCAGTGCGAGCGGGGCGGCAATCAACAGCCAGAGATAGCGGTGCTTGAACATAGCGCTCACCTGCTCTCTTCCCGGGCTTGCTGCGGCGGCGCGCCGAGACGCCAGAACACTTCTGGCTCGATCGTCAGCTGGTAGGCCGCATTCGCGTTCTGCGACTGCCACCGGCTCGCGATCTCACTCTTGATTGCCTCCAGGCGACGCTGGACCAACTGCTCGTTCTCGACGTCCGCGAGATAGGACAGGCGCAGTATTGCCGGCGCCTTCTGCAACTCCTTCATCAGCATGTCGAGCCGCGGCCGCCACTGCGCGCGCATCTCGGTCGTGCCCGGCTCGAACACGGCGTCGGCGAGATCCAGGCCGATCACGCGGTGGAGCGAAGCACCGAAGTTGAACTTCAGCGACTTACCACGCGTCGCGCGCTCGACCTTCGTCTGGTTGGTCGATGAGCGGAAGCCGCTCGGCAGCGTGCGATCGTCGAGCTTCAGCACGAAGTTGCTGCCGCGGCCTTCGCGCGGAACGATTGCGCACGTGATGTGGTATCGGCCGTAGGCGTCAGTCGTCGCCGCGAGGCCGCGCGCGCTCACGACGCGCACGCCAGGCAGACCGGTCTCGCCCGGGTCCTGGAGACCGTTGCGGTTGGCGTCGTCGAACACCTTGCCGGTGACGTCGGTGCAGTCGAAGGTCGGATCCGGCACGACGCGGACGGTTGCAGACGCTTCGTTCGAGAGCGCGTTGGCGGTCAGCATGTGGACCGCTTGCACGCGGTTCACGAACTCGCCTTCGCTGACGCCGGCGCCGACAGCGAGTATCACGAGCAGCTCATGCTGTTCCTGGCGATCCACTGCCAGGTCGCTCCAGATCAGCTCGCGACCGGCCACGGCCGGCTCGACCGGCTGACGATCGAGGAGCGCCGAGCCTTCGACGTAGCGGAAGCCCGCCGGGATGCGGTCGACGATGCTCACGTCGAACAGCGGCACCTCGGTCACATTCTTATAGGTAATGACGTACGGCACGAGCTGACCGCGCACGACGTTCAACAGCGGCGTCGTCTTCGAGATCTGGATCGCGCCCTGCAGGTCCGGATCCACCGGGATGTGATTGTTGTAGATCTGGCTCGAGCCCGGGATCAGGTTGTTGTCGAGCTTCAAGTTCGCGTAATACCGCGTGCCCGCGCTGCGTGCGCGTGCCGCCAGAGTCGGCGCGAACTCGGAGGTCTGGACCTCGCAGTAATCCGACGTTGCCGAGAGAGCATCGTCCACGCCACCGGGGCACGTGGGGACCGAGAACGCAGAAGTCGACGGGCCCGAGGTCGGCGGGATGATCTGTGAGTACGTGCCGATGTAGCCGGTCGGCGGCGGGCTCACGTCGATCAGAAAATCCCCGCCGCTCGGGCACGCCGGGTCCGTGAAATTCAGGTCGAAGCGGTAATAGCCGTCAGCGCGCGTGACTTGATTCTGCTGCGCCGGGTCGTCGAAGCACGCCGCCGGCAGTGTCGTGCGGCTGCCGGCAGTCAACATCCGCAACGTTACGCCGGGCGTCGGAGCGCGCGACACGGAGTTGTAGACAACGCCGTTCGGCGAGATCGGCAGGTTCAGATCCTGCAGGTTCGCGGCGAACTGCACGATGATGTCGCTGATCTTCTGCAGCCCGTTGGTAAAGGTGGCCGAGTACGCCAGACCCAGCTTCGCGCTATTCGACGTTGCGTCCGGCGCGCTGAAGCGCAGCTCGTATGGCTCGCCGGTGATGTAGTTCGGCGGGATGCCGCTGATGCGATACACGCCGTTCACATCGGTCGTCGTGCTGCGGAACAGCTGGTTGTTGCGATACAGCTGGACAGTCCAGCCTTCGAGCACATGCTCGTTCGCTTCCTGCGTGCGACTGAAGTTCGCGTCGTGCCACGCCTTGCCGTTCAGGATGCCCTGGCCGGGGATGGCGCCGACGTCGATAGTGACGCTGGCACTTGCCGTCTGCGGCGGGTTGTTCCACTTCACCGTGCCGATGTTGGTGACCTTGGTGCCGTCGAGCAGATCCGGGTTGATGACCGCGCGGAAGCGCAGTGTCGCCGTCTGTTGCGGCTGCAGCGGGCCATAGGTCGTCGAGTAATCCGCGGTGATGACCTGATTCGCGACGCTGATACCCGTCGTCTGAGCATTGAGCGTCACCGAGTTGGCCACCAGCGCGAGATAGCCGGGCACCGGCATGTTGAGGTCGTCCGTGATCACGACATAGAGGGCCGGCACCTGCGAGATGTTCGTGACGCGCACCACATACTCGAGCGTCTTGCCCTGCGAAGCCGCACCGCCGCCGACCACGGACACTTCCTTGACGATCGACAGCTGCTGACCGTTGCCGACGACCACGACCGTCGGCTCCGGTCCCGTCGACGGATTGCCGTCGCCGTCCGTCAGCAGGTTCGGGACTTCGGTCGTGTGCACGGCCGCCTGGTTACGGATGAGCGTGCCGGACGGCACGCCGGCGTTCACGCGCAGATTGAACTGGACGACCGCGCTCGAGTTCGGCGACAGCGTGCCCTCGCCCGCTGTCGGCAACGGCGGCGTCCGGTCGCTGGAGCTCACATATATACCGGCCGCGAGCGGCGAGGAGCCGTTGTCGGGCTGGCCGTACGGCAGGCCGTTCAGCGTCGTCGTATCTGCAACGTACGTGGTGTTCGGCGGAACGTTGTCGGCCAGCACCACGTTGGTCGCAGGAATCGTGCCGTTGTTGTACATCGTGATCGTGTAGCGCAGCGTGTCGCCCGGATCGACGATGCCCGGCGAGCCGTTGTCGACAACCAGCTCCGCCTGCTTGGTGGCGAACAGCAGCGGCACGTTGCCGACCACGTCGCGCGTCGGGTCGTTCACGATCGGCGTGCGCGGATCGTCGGACGGGTAGTCGACGATGCCGAAGTCGACCGCGCTCACGAACGCCTGGTTCGAGATGATCGTGCCATCGGCCAGATCCGGATAGACGGTCACGTCGAACGTGATCGTCGCGACGTTGCTCGTCGTGCTGGTCGCGTCCGCGCGCATCACGCCCGCCGTCGCGTTCTCCGGCGCGTAGATCGCAATGGTGTCGACCAGCGGCGAGATGCCCTGAGCGTTGTCGTTCTGCTGCGTGCCGTTCAGCGTCGTGCTGTTCGCGACGTAGGTCGTGTTGGTCGGGATCTGGTCGCGAATCACGACGCCGGTGGCGTTGTCGGTGCCGATGTTCTTGACCGTGATCGTGTAACGCATCCGGTCGCCGGCGCGCAGCACCGTCGTGCTCGCACCGAGATACGTCGAGGTCTTCAGCACGCGGAATTTCGGCGCCGACGTGATCTGCACGCGCGTCGGATCTTCGTCACCGAGCACGAGCGGATCCGGCGGAGTCGCGCCGATGTTCGGGTCATCGCTGCGACCGACCTCGATGCCACCAACGTACGCCTGCGCCTGGTTCTGCACGTAACTCTGGTTAGGCAGCGCTGGCGCGAGCCGCACGTCGTACTCGATGACGACGAACGTGCCCTGGCCGCCGAGGCTCAGGTTGCGGATGTCGACCACGCCGCTATTGTTCACGCCGCCGGACGGATTCGTGTTGCTCGCATCAGCGCCTGCCGGCAGCGTCACGACATTCAGCGTGCCCGGCACATAGACTGCCGAGGTGTTGAGGCGGCCGAGCTCATCGCGCAGCGAGAAGTTCGGCAACGGATCGGTGGCCAGATTCTCGATGCGGATCCGGTAACGCAGCGTGTCGCCTGGCGTGGCGTGCGTGGCCGGGTTCTGACCGCTCGTGACGTCCGTAACCGTCTTGTCGAACTTGAGCTGCGGCTGATCCACCGTGACGCTGTATGCATCCTCGTGGTCCATGACGGTTGGGGTGCCGTCGGTCATTACGCGCGTGAAGATGACGTTGCCCGGATTGAGCCACCGGGTCGCGCCGGCCACATTCGTCAGCACGGTGCCGTTCTGAGCATCCGCGTCGACTTGCGCGCGGTATGAGATCACCAGACGTTCGTCGACGCCGATCACTGAAGCAGCGCTCAGCGTGTTGAACGTCAGCTCGCACGCGGCGCCGTTGTACACGGCCGAGTAGTCCGTTCCCTGGACCAGCGGACCTTTGCCCGGCACCGGCGTCACGCCGTCTGCTGCAAAAACGCGCGCGCTCAAGATTTGCGGCGGCGTGGTGCACATGCCGCCTGTCGGCGTATCGGGCAGACGATCGACGAGCGTAACGTTGTGCGCGTCGATATTTCCCGTGTTGTGCAGGTCGATGCCGAAGGTGCCGAACTCTGCAGGCTTCAGCTTCGCCGGGCCCGACTTGTCGACAATGATCACCGGCGTGCCGGGCGGCGGGGTGAATTGCCCGACCAGGCCTGTGGTGTTGGTGACGCCGCCTTCGCTCGTAATGAACTGGGAGACGGGATTGCCGTTGGGGTCGAGAAAGCTCAGCGCCAACGTGTAGTCCACTCCATCGACGTTGAACGTCGTGGGCGTGGGCGACGCAACGATCGACACGCGGTCCGAGCAGCCGTCCGGGGGCGGGACCGGATCGAAGGGACAAGGATCCAGCTCGTTCGGGGTCTCTACATGATTGAACGTGTACGTGAACGTCAATGGCGGGCGTGGCACGCCATCGACACTGATCACGAGGGACACGTCGAGCTGCACCGAAGTCAGCGAAGGATCGTCGACCGCGAAGTTCCGATGCACGAACGAGCCAAGCGAGAAGAACGGGACGACCCCGGGCAAGTCGAAGGGAGGCGGCAGCGGGGACGCTGCCGTGAAGTCGTAGCCGCTTTGCGGCGTACTCGTCACGGTGCCCCACCGGATGATCGAGGTCGGATTGCCGTTCGTGATGACCGGGTCGCCCGGCTGACTTCCGGGGAGGTTGTCCGTGGCGTCACGCCAGGCTCCGGTCAGGGACACGTACGTGATCGTAGCCGCCGATGCGCTCGCGGCCGGAACCAGAGCGAACAGCACAGACACGACAGCGCTCAGCGCCAGCGAGGCGAGCGCGCTACCGAGACTCTTGCGATGTGCTTGCTGTGCTTTCATGATTCTGGCGGTCCCGCTGTCGTAGGGCCTGCGCCCCGTAGACCGGAAACTTTGCGTCGCCACCTTTCGGTGGTTTTGCCGTTAGCAAAATCGCGAAATGCTCCTCACGTTGTCTGGCTACCGGCGCGCGTCACGCCGCCGGCAGGAAGTCGATCGGATACAGGATCGTGATCGCCGGCACCGGCTTGGCGCCGAAGTCGAAGCCCTTCACGCGGTCGACGACTTGTGCCGTCAGCTCCGGTGCGTTCATGTCCGACGATTTCAGCTCGCACAACGAGACCGTGCCGTCCGGCTCGATCGTGAGCTTGAGGATCACCTGGCCTTTCAGCGTCGGATCGCGACGCAGCTCCTTGTTGTAGAGCCGGTAGAGCGCCGACTTGTAGCGGTCGAACACGATCTGGATTTCTTCGTCGGTGCGGCCCGCTACGCCGACGTCGCCGGCCACCGGCCGGTCGCCACCAGGCTTGCCGACTGAAGCGATCGCGCTGCTCGCGCGCGTCACGGCCACGCCGGCCATGCCGCCGCCATTACCGTTGCCTCGGCCCACGCCGCGACTGAGCGACGCGAGGTTGATGCCGCCGCTCGATCCCGGTGCATTCGTCGTCAACATCGAGCGCTGCGCGCGACCCGCGTAGTCGGAGTTGTCGATGCTCGCCTTCGACCCCAGGCGGCCGACGACTTGATCGTCGTTGGCGGCTGCAAGCCTCTCGCGGAACGCCAGGATGCCCTGGTCCTTGACCTCGGGCTCCTTCGGCGCCAACTGCTCAACCTTGGGCTCAGCCTTCGCGACCTGCACGGGCTGCTCGACCGGCTTCTTCTCCACGCGCACTTTCGGCTTCGGCATTTCCACCGGCGCGGGCGGCGGTATCTTCTTCTCTTCCAGCAGGCGCACGACACGCTGCGGCACTTCCTGCCCATTGACCACCAGCGGCGGCAGCGTGATCTGCGCAACGATCGCGCTCAGCAGCAGCGTGACCAGCAATGCGAGCCAGGCAGACTTACGGAAGCGCTTGTCGTCCTCGCCGTTGTACGCCCAGGACAGCAGCGCCTTGCGCGGCTTCTCATCGATCTCGCGCTCGATCTCCCACTCGTAGCTAAGCTGTTCTTCCTCGTACTGCACTTCGAACAGCGCACGCTCGATCGCGTCGATAGTGTCGGTGTGCTGCTTGATCTGATCGCGCAGCGCGGCCTGGCGGCCTTCCATGTGGGCGAACCACTCGCCCAGTTGCGCGACGCGGGCACGCGCGGCCTGCACGTGCTCAGTTGCGCGCTCCGAGGACGTTTCAGCGCCCCAGAACAGCGTGTCGCCGCCGACGGCTGCGAGCTTCTCCAGCGCAGCGCAGGCTTCGACGACGAGCTGATGCCGCTCGCGTTGCGGGGCGAGATCCTGAAGCTCGCCCTCCACTTCGCGTAGCTCGTGCTCGATGGAGGCCCGCTTCGTGCGTGCGCGCGCCAGCTCATTGGCGAGCTGCCGCTGCAATTCCTGCTCCGGCTCCGTTACCGGATCCGTGAAGTTCAGGTCATCTAAGATGTGGACTGCTGCGTTCATCGATGGCTACACCTATTTCTGCAGCACCGCGAGCGAGATCTTGCCGTACGTGGTGGCCGTGCAGGTCGCCATGACCTTGCGGACCAGCTCGAACGGCAACGACTTGTCGGCGATCACCGTGACTTCACGGGTCGCCTTGCCCGCCTCGCCGCCATTGCCCAGCAACATCGGACGGTCCAGCACGGCACGCAGCGGCTCGACCAGCGGCTCGCTCGACGCGTTGACGTCGGCGACATCCGCCACCAGCTCGCCCTGCACGAACACGTGATCCTTGGTGATCATCACCACGACCGACTGCTGAGCCTGCGTCTCCGCGGTCGACTGCGGGATTTCGACGTCCTTGGTGTTCTGCACTGTCGCCACGTCGGCCGTGTAGATGAGCAGGAACGCCACCAGCACCGACATCACGTCGATCAGCGGGATGAGATTCAGCTCCGCGTCCTGTTGGGGCCGGGCCGGACGGTTGAACAAGCTCATGGCGCTTCTCCCACGGCGATGTTCGTGAACAGCTCCGTGCGCTTCGTCGCAACGGCGGGGTCGGCTGCAGACCCCCCGTCGACCGGAAGCTCGACGCTGCGGATCGCGTCCATCACCTGGATCAGGTAGTCGTACTTGACCGTGCGCTCCAGCAGCACGGACGCGTCATCCACGTCCGGGTTCTCGCTCTTCAGCTGCTGCGCGAGCTGAGTGAGCGTCGCCCAGTCGTACTCGCCGTCGACCTTCGGCAGCGCCGCGATCAGCGATTCGCCGTTGGTCAGCTCGAAGCCGCTCTCGCGCACGATCACTTCCAGGCGGAACTCGGGCGGCGCGGCCGCGCCAGCGTCGTTCGCGCTCGGCAGATCGAGCTGCAGAATCGTGATGCGCGAGAACACGGCCGTCATGAGCAGGAACGTGACCAGCACCACGAAGATGTCGATCATCGGCACCAGCATCACTTCGGCCGGCTTGCGCACGCGGTTGGTGAAGCCCCCTTGCAGGAGCGACCCGCCCGTCGTGAAGTAGCGTGCGTTGGCGGACATGGCGAATCCTCAGGCGTGCGCCGGCAGCGGATCGGAGCCGCTCGAAGAGGAAGACCCGCCGTGCGTTGCGCCCTGTGCGGCGTCCAGACGCGCCTGCGCCTTGGCCGACTGACGATCCGCAACGATGGTCAGGAACTTCACTGCGCCCGTCTCCAGGCTGGCGATCAGCTGCGAGGTCTTCGACTGCAGGAACGAGTGCACGAACAGCACCGGCACCGCGACCATCAGGCCGAAGGCCGTACAGTTCATGGCCTCGGAGATGCTGGCCGCGAGCAGATTGGCTTTCTCGGCCGGATTCGCGGTGGCCACGGCCGTGAATGCGTGGATCAGGCCGTTGACCGTGCCGAGCAGGCCGAGCAGCGTCGCCAGGTTCGCGAACGTCGCGAGGTAGTGCGTGCGCTTCTCCAGGTGCGGGATGACTTCCATGAGATTGGCGCGCATGGCCTTCTCGATGTCGTCGATCCGGCGCACTGCGCCGAGCCGCGCGAGGCCGACGCCGAGCAGGCGCGCCACGATCGTCTCGCCCTTGCTGGTCTTGGCGCGGGCAGCGTCGAAGTCGGCGTTCGACAACACCGGCTCCACGTCATCCCACACGCGGCGGTTGGCGACGACCAACCGTGTGAGCGTCACGAAGCGCTCCACTGCGATCGCCAGCGCGAGCGCGCCGACCAACGCAATGGGGGCCATGAAGATGCCGCCCTTGACGAAGAAACTCATGAAGGTGATGTAAATGTCCACGATTGCAGCCTCTCGTTAATGACTCTGTCGAATTTCGTAGTAGCTCAGCTCGCGCATGAACACGTCCTTGTCGACGGGTTGCACGGAATCGTCCAGCAGGCGCGAGAGCCCCGGCATGTCGCCGATCTCCGAGCCTTTCCACGGCACGATGACCAGCGACTTCGGCGCTTCCTGGTTGCCCAGGATCGAAATGCCGGCGAGCGTCTTCGCATCGGCGGCCTTCGCGCCCTTCGCTTTGGCATCGTTCGCCGCCAGCTTCTCGGCTTTCGCAGCTGCCTGCTTCTGCGGCTGCTGCTTCGCCCGGTCGTCGGCGCTGGCCGAGCCGGCGGCGAGCACTGCGAGCAACACGATCGTGATGCGCAACATGACTGCTCCTATTTGCCAGCTCGGTTGTTCAGATCCGCCAGCCATTTCACGACGTCCTGATCGTCCGGCGCGCTGCGCAGGTACGCCTCGTAGTTCGTGAGCGCGCACGAGCGGTCGGCCAGGTACAGATCGCAGAGAATCGCGAGATTGCGGCGGGCATAGTGGAAAGCCGGCGACAGCGCCAGCGCCTTTTCGTAACTGGTGCGCGCGGCAGTGAACTGCCCCTTGCGGCGCTGGACCATGCCCAGCTCGTTGTATGCGATCGGGTGGCGCGGATTGAGCTCGAGTGCGCGCGACAAGCTGGCCTCTGCCTTGTCGAGATCACCGGTGCGCGCGTACGCGATGCCGAGGTCGATGTGAGCGGCCGTCACGTTCGGTGCGGCCTGCGTCACTTTCACCAGCGACGCGATGCCCTGGTCGTACTGCTTCTGCTCGAAGAAGCGCATCGCGGCGTCGTAGTCCGAGTGGATGTCATTGCCGACACGCACGTCCTCGACGATCGAGAACCCACCCTCGTCCTGCTGCATGTCGACACGCAGCGCCGGCACGGGCTTGGCAGCCTTGGCTGGCTTCGCAGCCTTCTCTGCCTTCGCCACCGGCTGCTTCTGCGGCTGCGACGGCGCGCTCGAACACGCGGCGAGCGTGAGCGCCACGGTCACCGCGAACAGCAGTTGACTAGCGCAGCGTCGCATTGGCGCCTCCACCCGGTGCGGCGGTGGGAGTGTTCATCGCTGCGGCGGCTGCAGCAGCGGCTGCGGCGGCAGCTGCTGCCGGCGAGCGATAAGCGTAGCGGTCGATCGATCCCAGGAAGCCGGAGCTGATCTCCGCCTTCGCGTAGCGGCCAGGCATCAGCTCGGCGAGACGCGCGAGGCTCTTCTCGATCCAGCTGTTGTACAGATGATCGCCGCTCATCAGCTCGAGATTCTTCTCGTGCACCTTGATCGCCTTCTCCTCGAACGGGAACGCTTCTTCGTCGAGCGCGTCCTCGTATTCCTGCAGCTTGGCGCCGGCGAGGTTCGTGGGGCGCTCGGACTCGCGCAGCGAGCGGCTGAAGTCGCGATAGATCTCGCCGAGGTAGAAGGTCGCTGCGGCTGTGATCTCGCCGACCTGATAATCGACCAGGTGTCCGAATGCTGCCGTCGCTGCGTTCATGCGACGCTGCTTCTCTTCGAGGCTCTGCTCGAACGGCTGCAGCAGCTTCAGCGAGGCGAAGCTCGCGTAGACCTGCTCCGCCAGCACCAGCGCCGAACCGCCAGCCAGGAAGCGGGTGCGCGCCGTGCGCTCACCGCCTGCCGCTGCATCGATTTTGACGATCTGCTCCAGCGTGCGGTGATAGCTCGTCGTGTCGTTCTTGCTCTGGTAGATCCCGGCGATCTTGAAGTGCGTCTCGACCGCGGCTTCAACCGGCTTCGGGAACTGTTCGACATAGCGTTGATACACCGCCAGGGCGCGGTCGGGGCTGGCAGCTTCCTGGTGCAGCTGACCCGCGAGCAGCAGCGCTTCCGCACGCATCTCGGGGTTTTCCGACTCGACTGCGACGCGCTCGTACTCATCGGCCGAGCGCGACAGCTCGCCGGCCTTGCGATAGACCATCGCGATCTGCTTGGTCGCTTCGCGCTGCAATTCGTGATTGGGGAACGTCGTGCGGAACGCGTCGAGCACGGCAGCTGCGTTTTTCCAGTCTTCCAGGCGGATCAGCGCAGCACCCGCGTCGTACTCCGCCGCCGCGCGCATCTTCGCCGTCGGCGCGACCTGCTTGATGCGCAGGAAGTTGTCGGCGGCCGCGCGATAGTTGCCCTGCCCATTCGCCTGCTCGCCCTGCTTGTAGATCGAGGCCGCGAGGTTCTCGACCAGACCTGCGCGCGATTCGTCTTCCGCCGAGGTGAGCGCCAGGACCTGGCCGTAGGCCTGCTCGGCGTTCGGGTAGTCCGCCAGCTCCAGCGACGAGTGAGCGACCACCAGCCACGCCGAGCGACGCACCGGAGCTGCCGCGCCCGGATAACGCTCGATCAACTTGCGGCCGGCGCTGAGCGCGGGCGCGAAGTCTTTCAGGTCGTACAGGTCGTCGGCCGCCGCACCCAGGATCGTGGCGGCGTGCTCGTGATCGGGGAACGCGTCCGCAAAGCGCAGCGAGCTGGTCACCGTATCGCGGCGCGCGGTCAGCTTGCTCTGCTCGTCGACGACCTTCAGGTACTCGCGATGCGCGTAGACAGCGGCATAGCCCGCGGCCGCGGCACGATCGTGCTTCGTGTAGTCGTAGGCCGTGCGCTCGTACTCGCGCGCAGCGCCAGCGTAGTCCTTGTTCTCGAGCTGCAGGTCCGCCAACTGATAGTTGATCGCCGGCGTGTCCGCGTCGGTGCGGAAGGAAGAGATGTACTGCCCATACCAGCGTGTGGCCTCGCCGAAGTTCGCGGCCTTCTGCGCCGCCTGCTCCTTGTCCTGGTACTGAGCGTGGTAGTGATTCGCCAGGTCACGCAGGTTGCTCTTCAGGTAGCTCAGCACCTCGGGCGACTGCTGCACGTCGAAGTGGCGCCAGTACTCGGCGCTCAAGCCGTAGTTGCTGGCGAACGCCTTCTTCGAGTCGAGCACGAGCTGCGGGAAGCGGCCGGTCTCGTAGATCTCGATCACGCGCATGCTGAAATGCGGCGCGCGCTTGTGCAGCGGGTACTGCGCTATGAAGGTGTTATAGGACTTGGCGGCGTCGTGATACCGCAGCTTCGTCAGGTAGTACTCGCCGAGGTTGCGATAGACGCGGTCCTCGTAACTGCGCTTGCCGTTCGCGCCGAAGAACTGCTGCACGGCGTCCGGACCGCCGAGGTTCGAGAAGCCGAGGCTGATGATGTCGAAGGTGTCGGAGATGCGGCGCTCGTCGCCTTCCTCGTGCGGCGCGTCGAAGTCGTAGCCGATCGACACCTTGTAGTCGAGCAGCGCGAAGTACTCGTGCAGCGCCTCTTCGTACATCTCTTGCTTGTAGAACGACCAGCCGAGCTTGTAGAGCGCGAGCTCGTAGTACTCGGACACCGGGCCCATCTTGATGATCGCTTCGTACGAGCCCTCGGCATCGCGATACTTCTTGCGCGTGAAGAAGTGCTCGGCGCGGCGGAAGTGCACCTCGTCGAGGTACTTGGAGCGCGGATAGGCAGCGATGAGCTGCTCCATCACCTTCATCGCCTCGACCGTGCGGCCGAGCTCGTCGTAGGCACGCGCCTTCTGATAGAGCACCTGATCGTTGTGCTCGGCCGACGGATACTTCTCCAACAAGCGGTCGTAGAGCTTGATCGCTTCGAGGGGACCTGCGCGCGCGAGATCGTCCGCCATGCCTTCCGGGACCTGCCCCTGCAGCATGTCCTGCGCGGACGCGACGCGTTGCTGCTCGTTGGCGCGCCGTTCGAGCTCCTGCTCGGAACCGACGGCCACGACGCCGATGCCGGTCGCGGACTTCGTCGTCGCAGCGACGGAGCTCGCGGCCGGCAGGTCGGCAGCCTGAGGGGCCGGCAACTCGAGCAGCTCGCCCGTGCCGTTCAGCCCGTATTCTTTTTCGATCTTCAGGTCGGCGAGACGGCGCATCGCCTCCGGCGTGCGCTGCGTTTCCGGCGTCTCTTCGAGGAAGCGCTGATAACTCTGCATCGCCGTGTCGAGGCTGCCTTCGACCTTCACGTCCTGCAGATCCGGCGCGACCTTGTGCAGCGTGGCCAGCGTGTCCTTCGGCGGAGCGCTGGAGCACGCAGCGAGGAAAGCTGCGCCGGCGACGAACATTGCGCGGTGGGAACGCATCAGTGTCCGCCCCCGGCCGGCGCAGCCTGTTCGGTAGGAGCGGCCTGCGTCTTCGCGGCGCGGTCGTAGCTGTCCGCCACCGCATAGCGAGCTTGCGTCTGATAGACCTCGAGCCGCGCACGGCGGGTCTTCAGCTCATCGATGGCGACGGACTCGATCAGATGACCTTGCTTCGCCATCAACTGGTTGACTGTGTCCAACGCTTCAGCGGACCGGGTGCGCAAGCGACTGATCGTGTCGTTGTAACCCAGGTAGCTGTGCGCCGCGGCCTGTCGCGCCCGCACGAACTCCTGGTATTGCTTGGTCAGCACCGCGACGTCGGCATTCAGCGCGTTCAAGTGCTCGTGCGCTTTGGTCAGGCGCTCCGGGTAGGTCGTATAGAGCGTCCACGTCAGCACGCCTTTCAGGCGCTTCACGCGCTGCTGAAGCTGCTCCGCATCTTTACCCTTTGCGCCTTTCAGCTGCTGCTCGATCGCGCGGATGCTCTCCATCACGATGCGCTCATCCGCATCCGCAAGCAGATCCGGGCGCGGCTCGATGAGCAGCTGCTGGAGCCGCTTCTGCAGATGATTGCGCTGCTCCATGCGCAAGCGAATCTGCGCGTCCAGCTCGCGGAACTGCGCATCGATCCCGGGCAGCAGCGGATCGTAGTTCTGCTTGCGCAGGCGGATCATGTCGTCGAACGCGTCCAGGTTCTTCTGCCAGCCGGACATCTTCTTGCGCAGCTCTTCGAGATCCAGGTAGTTCTGCAGCGCCGTCTGGAAATCGTGCGACGCCATCAGCTGCATCAGGTAGAAGGTTTCCGGCGAATCCGGCAACGTGCGCAGGCGGATGACCCAGCCCTTGTCCTGCTGAATTTCCTCGCGCACCAGCGCCTTCAGGAAGCGGCCGTCGGCGATGCTCTTGATGGATGCATCGACCTTGTTCAGCTCTTCGCCGAACGATTTCAGCGCGTCGCTATACAGCACCGCGGCGCGACCGTGCACGTTCAACTTGCTGTACGCGTACGGCAATGCCAGCAGCGCTTCCTGTACAGCAGCGTCAGTCACTTCGCGCTTGGCGAGAATGCTCCACGGCACGACGGCGCGTTCGAAGTTCTGCGCCGAGACGTCTGCCCAGCCCGCACTCAGCAGCGCCTGGTTCGAGAACGGCCCGTCGAGGCGCACGCGATCGAAGTACTGCTGCGCGCGCGGGAAGTCGGTGGACTCCAGCATCAGCTTGCCGAGCAGCATGTTCGACTTGTCGCGGATCGCGAGCGGGCCCGCGGCGCTCAGACTCAGTTGCCCGGCGCGATCGAGCTGCGTGATCGCATCCTGCTCATGGCCTTCCTGCAGCATCGCGATGCCGAGGTTGTAGGCCGCGAATCCGGCGAGCGACTGCGCGCCCTGCAGCCGCTTGAGCACGGCGGCTGCGTCCGCTGGGCGGCCGAGCGCCATGTAGACGTTCGCGCGCAGGAACTCGACGTCGTCGCGAATCGCGACCGGCACCTTGCCGCTGATGCGATCGAGCGCGACCAGCGCATCGGCAGCCTGATCCTTCTGGAAGTGAATGCGCGCGAGGCGATACGCCGCTTCGTTGCGCACGGCATCGTCCACTGCACCCTCTAGCACCGCTTTGATTGCACGGCCGGCGCGCTGGTGCATGCGGTAGTAGAGCTCGAAGTCGCCGACGGAGAACTCGGCCTCGCCGATGTGGAAATGCAGCGAGTCGCGCTGCGGCTCGTCGACGCCCTTGTGCAGAGCCAGCTCCGCATCGAGGCGTTCGAGCGCTTCGAAGTAGTGCCCCTGATTCGCGTAGTAGACCGCTTCGCCGAAATACAGGTCGCGCAGGTCCTTGCCAGCGCAAGCACCCGCGGCGAGCACGCTCGCCAAACTGAACCCGACGATGACAGCCGCGCGCGGCATGCTCGTTACCAGTCTCCCAGCTGCAGCTGCGATGACCCGAGCGTCACACCGAGCAGCTTCGGCTCGATGCCCTTGGTGAAGGCGAAGTGCTCCGTGCGCGTGTATTCCTTGCCGGTATCGAGCTTGCCCGCGATCGTGACTTCGATCTGGTGATCGCCGGTCGGAACGTTGCCGGTGTAGATGCGCTGCACGCCGCCCTTCTGCAGGGCTTCGAGCTCCTTGAAGCTGTAGATGCTGTGCGCGACCGCCTGGCCGTCGATCTGGATCTGCACGGCATCCAGACGCAGCGTGTCGCGCTCGGCGAGGGCGATGAACACGGCGAGGTGCGTGTTCGAGGGATAGAGCAGCCGCTCCTCCAGCCGGGCGAGCTCGGCGGCGATGCTCAGGACGTCGGACTTGACCTCCTGCACCTGCTCATCGAGCCCTTTCATCTGCTCGCGGTAACTGGCATCGGCGACGGAGCTGGCGCTGGCGAGCACGCCGAGCGCAGCGACTATCGCGACCCAGAACTTTTTCAGTGTGCGCATACCAACCTCTGCACAAAGCCGTTCTGTAAATCGTCGGCGTGCCCGAATCGAGTACGGGCACGCCGCCGAAAAGAAATCTGATCAGCAGCCCGCTAAGGCTGGAACAGACAGTCGGCGGCGAGGTTGGGGGCCGCACGCCGCGACGATTCGCGGAGCGGCTGCGATGACAGGCGTCTCAGTACGGTTCATGGCTACCTCGTCTGCACTGCCTGGGCCAGTGTTCACGTGCTCGGACAAGGCAACCCATGCGGAGGGTTGTGATTCGGGCGGTCCCGCTATCGTGGAGCTTGCGCTCGTTAGACCGGAGACTTTGCGTCACCACCTTTCGGTGGGTTTGCCTTTGTCTGAATCGTGCGGGCGCACCCTACCACGAGTGCGTCACACCAAACGTGTGACACAGTTCACAGTTCGTCGTCGAATGAAGACGTGAGAAACCGGAGACAGATATTGGGTTAAATCGCAAACGATGTTGAGTTAAATCGCAACGCCTGCGTTGCAGACTCAACGGAAGATTCTGTCGCCTCAGAGATCGAAAAATTCTGTCAGGACTTCGTTGCCTGTGAGGGTGGCGAACGGCAGCTGCTTTGCGTCGAAGCGTGCGCGCGACTGCGGATCAATCATCGCTACGGCGAGTGCGGTGCTGAGCTCGTACGCTCTCGTGTCATAACCCGACTGCTGCAGCGAATTGCAGAAAGCGTCAACGTGCGCGCCACCCGATTGATATACGAACGGAGCGAAGTCCGGATCGATGTCGATGTTCTCCGGGTGCTCGTAAGACGCGCGGCATCCAGTGACGTCGGTTGCGTGATAGTTGCGGCAAGTCTGCGGCCGCGCCTCGTAGATCGAGCAGCGTCCTTCAGCCAGGAATGGGCACTTGACGTTGCGTCGCATGCGCTCGAGCTCGCTCACACCTTGCAGCATCGCGCTGTTTGCTGCGATCTCACGTCGCACGCGCGCCTGCTGTTCCGGACTGAGCTCGCGCTCCATGAAGTCGAGAATACTGAAGACCTCGACCGCGCGGACATCGACCGTGAAGTAACAGCACCAGAAGCAGCCGTTCTTGCACGCGAGCGTGTGTACATCCGCTGCGGCGCTCAGTCGTGCGTCATGCCTGCGGCGCGAGTTCTCGTAGGCCGCGACAGGGCCGAGCTGCTCGATTTCTGCCCGCGCCAGCGCGGTTTCCTCGGCGATGATTCCGCGCACCAGAGCTTCGTCGACCGTGATTTCCAACGTTACGCTCCGCAGCGACCTCTACACGAGGCAGCCGCTCAAAGGGTTCCAAGGCCGCGTGCGCGGCGTCGCATCTTGCATTTATTCGGTTTTCCCGGCGATTTTAGCCTTGACGCGCGCAGTGCGGCGCCGGAAACATGCGCAGGCGTTGCCAGGTGGGAAAAAACATATGAATGCGCCTCCGCGGGTTGATCGTCGGGGTCCCGTCGACGTGGATTCCACGCAGACGATGCGTGCCCTCTCCGACTCCGAGCTCTACGACTCTCAGCAGCCGCGATGGTACGCCGTCCAGCTGGTGATTTCGGACCGTCCGATCAACCTGGAGATGATGCCGCGCCTCGAATCCTTCGCCGCGCACCAGCTCTACGCCCTCGCAGCGAAGCACGAGACCGGCACCTGGCATGCGCTGCGCCTGGGATTCTTCCCCGACGAACAGTCGGCGGAAGGGCCTTGCGAGCATCTGCGAACGTACTTTTCGGCTGCGACTGTCGTGCGCGTAAGCGTCGCTGAGCAGACTCGCTTCGTGCCGCGGACCGCCGCGGCCGCCCCGGTGCAGAAACCCGCAGCGACGTCCGTCACGACACCTGCAGCGTCGCCGGCGGTTCCACGTTCGCAGGTCGCAGATGCGACGGTCGAAACGCCGGCGCCTCACTTGCAGACCAGGAGAAACAAGACGCTCGCTCAGGAGCTTCTCGAGGAAGCGCGCGAGGTTCAGCTCGCTCGCAGCGGCAGGAAGCAAGCTCCGGAGCAGAGCAGCTCGTGGATCACGCGGCTGTTTGGCCGGCCGAGTGAGCGGCCGCGAGCAGCAAGCCGCCGATGAGCGCGAAGTTGGTCTTCCACGTGCCGATTGCGCCGGCGCGCGCCTCGCCTTCCTTGTTCCAGAAATCGAGAAACACGATCGACGCGACGATCGTGAACAGCACCAGCCCCAACGCAGCCCAGCCCGGTTGGAATCCGAGAATCAGCGCGATTCCGCACACAGCCTGAAAGGCAGAGCCGATCAGCAGCACCCAGCGCGCAGCCGGGACACCCCGGGCAGTCATCGCCTGCGTAAGCCGATCGAGCTCGGTGAAGTGATGAATGCCGGCCCAGGCGAAGTGCAGCCCGAGCAGCAAGCGGCCAAGAATCCAGAGTGGGTTGGAAACATCGAGGTGCATGTTCGTCATTCCTTGTAGAGCCGATGCGTCACCTCCGCGTAACAAGACGCCTTGCGCACGGGTTCCATGCGCGGGTCGAGTTGCAACCAATTCAAGGTCGGCGAGTGATCGGCGAGCGCGTCGCGTAGAGCAACGCACGCTTCATCCGTCTGCCCCAGCGCTGCGTGGATGATCGCAATTTCATAAGAGACGCCGTAACCCTCGCGCTTGTGACGCTCGAGTCGCTCCAATTGTCTCACAGCATCGTCGCGGCGGCCTGCACGCGCATACGTCAATCCGTCATCGCTCAGCATGGGCATCTCTGAATAGCGCAGCGGTAGTTGCTCCAGCGCGCCCTTGACGTCTCCCGTCTCGATCAGCGCCCGAATCAGTACGCTGCGCAGCTGATCGAATCGCGGCTGCGACGCGAGCACCGGACGAACGTACTCGATCGCCTCTGCATACTTGCGCGTGTAATAGAGCAGATTGGCGTAGCCAGCGGTATACAGCAGAGTCATCGGTTCGAGCTCGCGCGCGCGACCGATATAGTCGAGCGCGTCATCGGTCCGGCCTTGAAACGCGCGCAGCAAACCGTACCCGTACCAAAGACGCGCGTAGCGCTCATCCGCGGCGCGCGCTTCGATGAACTGCTTCTCCGCGGCGGCGTAGTCGAAGTCGTAATACATGATGATCGTGCCGAGCGCCGAGTGCCCGGCGGCGAGCTTCGGCTCGAGCTCGATCGCTCGCAACGCCGCGCTGCGTGCCTGCTCCATGGCCTGAGCAAGCGGCATCTGCTGCTGAGTCCCCGTTCCGACGTATGTTTCCGAGAGTGCGGCCCACGCTTCGGCGAAGTACGGATCCTCGCGCAGCGCAGCCTGGAATCTTTCGATCGCCAGGGGATTGCCGTTCACATCGCGTCGTGAGCGATGAAACCTGCCGTCGAGGTAGAGCTCGTACGCACGCTGATTGGTCGTGCGGGCGCCGACCTCGGTGTGCACAGCCGACGGCGCCAGAGAAGAAGGAGCGCGATGCGTCTGCCACCAGGCAGCCGCGGCTGCAGCCAGCACGACAGCGGCGACCAGCGGAATGATCATCCACCGCGCTCGACTGCGCGCAGCAACGGGCTGCTTCGCTTCCACCGATCCGATGAATCGATAGCCGATGCGCGGCAGCGTTTCTATGTACCGCGGCGTTTCCGAATCGTCTTCGAGCGCAACACGGAGCTTGCGCACGATCGAGTTCAGGTTGTTGTCGAAATCGACCACGCCTTTCGGCCAGAGCACCTGCACCAGCCGCTCGCGTGTCACGACTTGCCCCGGCTGCGCCAGCAGCTCGAGCAGGACCCGCAGCGGCTGTTGCGGCAGGCGCTGCGTCTGACCATCGTGCAGCAGCTCGCCGGAGCGCACCCGGACGATCCAACCGTCGAAGTTAATCTCAGTGGGGTCAGTCACTTACGTGAGACCAGAAAAAAGTAAGCTCGAAACCAGCACGCGCCCATTGAGACCAAAGTTACCGCAGCGGAGCGTCGCCGACACCTCGGAGGTCTCGATGATGCTGCATGCGTGGATTCTGGTTGCCGCGTCGACCCTCGGCGAAGCCCATTTCAATGACACGCAGCTCGCCGGCCTTGGCGCGAACGGCCGGGCGTGCTCGACCTGTCACGTTCCGGAAGAAGCGTTTCAGCTCTCGCCCAAAAACGTCGAGCGCCGGTACGCCGCTCATGACGACGATCCGTTGTTTCGTCCGATCGACGCCGACGACTTCAGGACCCACGGGCTGGCCGCTCACGACTACACGAACCTGCGCCGCGGCTTGATCCGCGTCTCGATCCCCTTGCCGCCGAAGCTTCGACTGATCGATCCGCAAACGGACCTGCCCTCGAACGAGATGGTTGCGGACGTCTGGCGGGCAGTACCCTCCATATTAAATGTAGCGATCTCGGGCGCCGACGGGGTCCAGCCGACCTGGCAGCTCGGGCCGAATCCCAATGGCGGATATCAGCGCGACGCTCGCATCGACAGCCTGCAGAACCAAGCGATCGCAGCGCTGCAGAGTCACGCCGGCGCACAGCAGCTCCCTGGTGCGCGATGGCTCGACGAACTTGCCGCTTTCGAGAGCGCGCAGTTTTCTTCTCCGGGTGTGCAGCGACTGGCGCTCGCGATGCGCGAGGGCCGCAAGACGTTGCCCGATCCCGATCCGCCGCTCAATGCGCTGGAGCGAAGGGGAAAGAAGATCTTCGATCGCTCCTGCTCGGCGTGTCACGGCAGCGAGAAGCATCCTTCAACGTCCACCGTCACCTCGCCGCCGCTGACACATCGCTATCACACCATCCTGTCGGCGTGCCCTCGTCCCAAGCAGGCGTGGTGCACGAAGCTCGGATGCTTCACGTTTCCCCCATGCGATCCGGCACTGGAGCGCAACGTGCGCACGTACGAGCTGACGCTCGCGGACGGCACGAAGGAACGCATCGCGACGAGCGATCCAGGTCGATTGCTGCTCTCGGGGGATGTGATCGATACGGAATCGCTGGATCATTCCCATGGCGTGTTCGATATCCCGCAATTGCATGGGATTGCGTACACGGCGCCCTACTTCCATAACAACAGCGCGGCGACGCTGGAGGATGTGTTGACGCACTACCAGGCATTTCTGGCGCGCCGTGAAGTGCTCGCGCCGACCTCGTCGTTCATCAATCCGCCGTTCGGACCCTTCTCGGAGGAAGAGAAACCCGCCCTGCTCGCCTATCTGCGAAAACTTTGAGGCGCTTCGCGTAACATGTTGCGCCGAGGTTTTCGCACGCTGGGGAGGCTGCCTTGGAGAATCCGGAAGTTCATCAACCGCACGCCCAGCATGGCCGTGGCGGGCTGCCCAAGTGGCTCGAGTTGACGATCGCTGGCACGGCGCTGGTCACCTCCGTCTGCTCCATCGTCATAGCCATCCATCACGGCCACACGATGGAGAAGCTGGTGCAGGCCAACTCGATCCCGTACCTGGTCGGCGGGATCAGCACCGCTACGCCCGAAGGCGAGCGGGTGCTTTCGCTCGACTTCCTGAACCGCGGCATCGGGCCGGCGCATGAGCGGAGCCTGCGCGTGAAGGTCGATGGGCAGTACGTCAGGTCCATGAACGAGCTGATCACCCAGTCGCTCCCGCCCGATCAGGCAGCCGAGGTGTTGCAGGCACGCAAGGACAACATCCTCGGGGTGCTCAAGAACAACGTGCGCACCCGATTCGTCGCGACCAACGAGCCGCAACTCGTGTTTCGCATCGCCCGGACGCCGGAGAACGTGCGCGTCTGGGACATGCTCGAGGCAACCAACGGCAGATGGGATATCGAGTACTGCTACTGCTCGGTGTTCAACGAATGCTGGGAAGTCAAAGGCGCGTCGGGCGTGCCGGCGCCTGTCGATGAGTGCACGCGCGACGAAGCGCACGAATTCATGCCGTGAGCATCTGCAGCCAATTGGACTTCAGTGGCAGGCCCCAGTTTTCCCTCGCTGCGCTCTGCGCCTGTCGAAAGAAGCGCTCGTTTTCTCGGGATTTCGCTAGAGCGATAATCTCCCCATCCAGATCATCGGTCTGCACGAGAACACCAGTTCTCCGGTCCGCGCAAAAATTCGCGAACAGCTCCAGTTCAACTCGCGTGGTAATCACCAGCAAGATTTCCTCGTAGGTGAACCTGCTTCCAGTCGCCAGCACCTTGCGCAGCCGTGCAATCCGCTGCTGAGCCTCTTCAAGGGCTCGGTTCACTTCGGTAGTTGTGAACTGAACAGCCCGAGTCAACTCCCTCCATTCGACTGCTATGGTCGGCTCTTCCAGGCAACTCTCGATCTCTCTCAATCGCACGATGGCTGAGTAAAGCGCGCCTGCTTTCCGGAGTCGTTGATGCTCCAGCCAGCGCCTTGCGATCTCTTGCTTCAACCCGGTTGACATCGCTCAGAACCCGTCAGGGAGAGTTATACCCAAGTTTCTCAAGTACTGGGCATCCACACCCTCTATGTGCGTGAAAATTCGCTTGCCCGTTTTGGTTGCGGAAGTGAACGTAAAGCTATCTGGCCCGGTTCTAGTGATGAATGCGTTCTTGAATAGGCCATCATGGCGGAATGTAAATTTCGTCCCGACCTGCAAATGTCGCACGGCGGCGTTGTAGTAGGCGTTCGGATGCAGAGTGCTGTGTCGCGCGGCATGATCAAGCAGCTCGCCAAACTTCGGCCCATTGGGAATTCTAGCAACACGCTTGACGGCTCCAGAAGCGAGCCCCGATACAACCTTCCGTTTCGCCGCCTGCGTCGGTACAGCGAGGAGACTCGCTCCTCCAAGCAGGACTTCGCCAGCCGTGATGAGGTTTCCGCCTACATCGACCAGGTCGGCAACACCGTCCCACACTGTATAGGGTTCGATATCTGGCGGTTCGTAAACGTCATCGAGTAGGGCCTGCAGCTCAGCGATGCGCCGTTCCCCATTTGCGATCGATTCGCTGATCGAAGGTCGCTTCGCACCCGCCGTGCCGATAGTATCGCCTGGTCCCTTTTTCGGAGTGCCCGCAGGGAAGGCGATGGCAAGCGTCGGCAGTACCTGAGGACCATCGCCGAAGTCGAAGCTCGTGTCGCCCTCGCCCCAGCCGCGGCTGAGCGTCCAGAAATCCGGTCGCGGCTCCCAATTCATCTGTTCTCTGCGGAGCACCCAGAGAAAATCATTGGTGTCGCCCAAAGTTATCCAGTTGGCGTGCGGCCGCTCGCCGTCCGCCCCCGACTGGAAGCCTGACGGGTCCGTAAGGCTCAACGGATTGTTGTGCACGTACGCGTATCGGTTCCAGCCCTGTGTGTTGCCCGCGCCATCGATGAACGGGTCGGGACTGGTGAATTGACCAACGACCTGGTCGTACACACGACCGTTCATGTGCACGAGATTGAGATTGTCGAGCATCTCGTGCGAGGTGAAGCCGTGTCGCGTCGTGTTCGTGATGCCGGTCCAGTCGCCACTGGTCGGATTGCCGCTCCAAGTGGCAGCGTTGCGCCGCTGACCCAATGCGCTGAACGACAAGCGCACTTCTACTGCGCCAGCGGAGCTCGTGACGCTGTCGACGCTATCGAGATGATCCTTGGTGAGATAGTGCAAATCGTTCGTGCCGCTGCTCTTGCGCGTGTAGATTGCGACGGTTCCGCTCGCGCCCGCGATGTAGTGCTTCCATGAGATCGCAGTTCCGAGCGTTACCTTCTCGAGCAGTCCACCCACATAGATCGTTTCCTCCGTCGTGCCGGCGTAGCTGGCGGTCTGCTTCCAACGCGAGCGATCGGGCGCATAGAAGAACTGGCTGGACTGATTGCCGCTCGCGCTAAGCGTGTTCGGCAGGTTGTAGCTGTACCAGGTGATCGTGTGCGTGGCGCTGGCGCTCACGCTGCCGGTTCGCGAGGTGATGTTGCCGCGCGGATCGTAACCGACCGTAAACGCATCCGGTCCCGTCGCGCCGGTCACCCGATGCAGATTGTCGTACGTGAAGTTTTCGGTCAGGGCAAGCCGCAAGTCCTGCCGCTGAGTGAGATTGCCGACGCCGTCCCAGGCATAACCGAGGTTCTGAATTGAACCGCCGGAACCTGATTGAATGTAGTCGATGACACCCGTGGCCAGGTCGAAGCCACGAATCGTCTGCACGCCATTGCCGAGCGTTTCGTCGATGACGTTGCCGAACGGATCCGCGCTATTCACCTGCCAGAACACGGTGGTCGGGGCATTGAAGTCCTTCACGCGCAGCAGGTGGCCGCTCTGGTATTCGTACTGCAGCTTCAAGCGATAGCTCGACGTGCTGACCGGGTAGGTCAACGTGTCGAGCAAGCCTTGGTTGTTGTAGGCGTAGTCGAACGTGTATGTCGCATCGGACGTAATCGACCGCTGCTGGACACGTCCGATGCTGTCGTACGTGAATCCCTCCGAGTAGCCGGGACCAGACATGCCCGCGAGGCGGCCGATGTTCTTCGCAGCTGCAGAGGTTCCGAATGCGAAGGTGGAAGTCCCTTCAGGCTCGACGCGCGACGTCACTCGCCCGAGCAGGTCGTAACCGAACGTCGAGCTCTGGCTCTTGGCATCCGTCTGCGAGGTAACCTCGCCGAGCGCATTGGGCGTGAACGACCAGCTGCCCGCATAAATGTCCGTCTGCGCCGTACGCATGCCGCGGATGTTGAATGTGTTCGACTGCAGCGTATTGCTCACGCTGTCCGTTACCCGAACGAGGTTGCCGAAGCCATCGTAGTCGAAGCTCTGGTAGTAACCGTCGTGGTCGATGGAGCGCGCCAACCCACCGGCCACGTTGGCGACCTTCGTGCTCTGCTTACCCAATGGATCGACGATGCGTGTCGTCAGGCCTTCGTAGTAGCTGAAGGTGGTCTGCAGTGCCGGGTTGCTGTCGGACGTCGGCTGCGAAGCTTGCTTGACTCGATTCCGCAAGTCGTACTGGAACTCGTTCCAATACAATGTGCCTACGTAGAATCGTGGTGCACTTCTCTTTGCGACGCGACCCAGCGCATCGTACTGAGTCTCTGTTTGTACACGAGTGCCGGTGACCACAACCGGTTCCTCGAACCTGAGCCGATCCATCAAATCGAAAAACTGCCATTCATTGCGAACGACTGCGGCCGCCGTATTCAGCAGGCTGGTGTCGATGTAGTACCTCAGGTTCGAATATCCGCAGTAACCGGGCGCGGCACAGGCGTTGAATGTGCGGGTGACTGCAGTACCGTCCGGACGGTTCTCGCGAACGAGTCGACCGAAGTCATCGTATTGCCAGCTGACGGCGATGCCGTTTGCATCCGTCTGGCTCGCCGGTGTGCCGAAGGCGTAGTTCCAGGTCCTGCTCGTCGCTTGCGACAAGGCGTTCGTGACGGATGTCGGAAACTGTCCCGTCGTGCCCCAGTTCGCAGTGGTCGTGCGCGCAGTCATGCCGCTGCCGGTCACGCTGTCGGAGTTCAGGTTACCGAAGCCGTCGTAGCCGAGCGTGCGCGTTACCTGAAGCAGCGAATTCCCTTGCTCCTGCACGATCTGCGTCGGACGACAACCCGTCGCCGTCGTATCCCAAGTGATATCCGTGGTGCGCGTGATTGAGCCGCCGCCGAACTGATCGTGGGAGTTGATGAGCTGCGTTTGTCCCGGGCGCCCCATGCACCAGGTGCTCGGATTGCTGGCGAATGACGCAGTCGGGCTATACACACGCTCCACGTACGAAGCGCCGGGCTGAACGCCATTGGCGCCCGAGGCCGGTTCGCTTACCGTCGTGGTGGTGTCGTAAGGTGTGCCGGTCGCGGAGTCCACGAGGTTCTGCTGCGTGGTCGTACGTATCAGTGCACTGTTGAAGGTGCCGCCCACTTCGCGTTCATTCGCCGTGATCGTGCTGGCGAATGGATACGAGCGCGTCTCGAACCCAGAACCATACGAGTGCGTCGAATAGGTGGTCAGGACTTCCGTGATGATCGTGCCGCTCGGCTCTTGCGTGCGGCGCGCGGCAACTTGGACGCCAATATAAGGAAAGTCCTGTCGGTAGCTGCGGCGCTGAGCAGTGCCATCGCGACTGTCTATCCAAGAGCGATAGCCGAAGCCGAGGAAGCCGCGACCCTGCAGATCGATTCTGGCGTAGCTGTAGTAGAAGCTCTGCAGGTTGTAAGTGCCGCCCGTACCGTCCGTGGCCGCGACGTTGGTGATGACGTAGAGAGGCCCTGTGTATTCCTGCATCGGGAACACGGCGCCGGTGCCCTTCGTGTACGAGACGTAGGTCGAAAGCGGCGCGTACGAGAACGTCGAGGAGTTCCCGAACCCATCGGTCGCCGTCAGCAGCAGATCCGGGTTGTTTCCGGCGTGCGTGCGGTAGGCCGCTGTACCAACGAGATCGTACTGTCCGTCACCATTGACATCCGCAACTGTCTGTCCATTCACCGGCAGTCCGGTGCTGCCTGCCACTACAAAGCTCTCACCAGTGGAGCGCACCAAATTCCAAGTGCCGCCTACCGCGCCCGAAGCGACAAGTATGTCGTCGTTGCCATCGCCGTCCCAGTCGAGAACAACCCAGCCTGCGGATCCGCCGCCGACCAAGGCCTCGCCCGTCAACCCCGATCCGGTGCTGAAGCGGGCAACCAGCTGGCCCGTTCCCGAGAGGTACAGAACGTCGCTCTTGCCGTCGCCGTTGAAGTCGCCAAAGGTCGGCGTTCCAGCAGCGTTCGGGTTTACCGTCGAGAATCCCCACGCGCTGGTGCCGATCGCGACGAGCGCGCGAAAGAACTGGTATTGGCCCGTCTCCGGATTGAAGACGCGCGTCGTGCGCCGATAGACGAAGTCGCCAACGCCGTCGCCATTGAGGTCGGGCACGAGTTTCGGGCTCGGTCTACCGATCGGCCCGAAGACGCCGGTCTCAATGCGTACGTCCACGCCCATCGGGCCGGTCAGGGTGATCGGGGTCGTGGCGAACGATCCGTTCGGGTCGCGCGGTCGATAGCGCACCATGTCGCCGCCGGCGTAACCGACCAGCTCCGCATAGACAAGATCGTCCAAACCATCGCCGTTCACGTCGAAGGCACGAGCGTCGCTGCCGCTACCCGTCACAGGAGTGCCGGTGTTGAACGGCGCGGCCAACCCGCTGACACTGCCCAACATCACCCACCAGGTGCCACCGGAGTACGGCACGAGCAGATCCTTCAGACCATCCGCGTTGTAGTCGATCGGGATGGCACCGAAGAAGTTCGTGTTGGTCACGCCGGTGGAAGTAGGAGTGTTGTAGCCACCCGAGGCGTTCGCGAACATCACCATCCAGGTCCCCGCGCCCGACGTGGTGCTCGAGGAATAGACGAGATCTTCGCGACCATCGCCGTTCACATCCATCGGCCACGGCGTATTGACCGCGCTTTGGCCGGTACTCACTTCGCTATTGAGGCCGTTCGTTCCGTTCTGATAACTGAATGTCGTCGGCGCGAAGCAGTCGGGAGTCGAGCCGGCACACTCCTGGATGGACGCCAGACGGCTCTTGGAAGTCGAAGAGAGCGCGCCTTCATAGGTGAGCTCATAGCGCCGCACGAGCGTACTGGTGTTGTATTTCACGTCGACCTTGTCGAGTCGCGTGACCTGCTTCACGAGGCTGCCGGCGATGTAGCCGCTGTCGATCTCGTTGGTGGGCTTCGTTTCCCACACGAAGTCGACCTCGTACTTGCTGGTCAATCCCTGCCCGGCGTTGCTCGTGTACTGCACCGAATCGATGCGATAGGCGCCGTTGGTCGTATCTTCGAAGTAGATGAAATTGATCGCGTTACCGGATCGGTCGCGAATCTGATTGAGCGCCCAGGTGCGTACAGTCGACTGACCCAACGATTCGATGCGCGAATCCGCGGTATTGCCGTATTCGTAGAGCAGGCCATCCTTGCCCTCGACGAGGAAATTCGTGGGTCCGTTGCCCGCGACGCCGTACGACGTGATACGCGAGAACGTCTCGAGCTCCGTCTGGTAGACCGCGCCAGCATTGCCGTAGGTGCCTGATACGAGGCGCAGCTTATTGCCATCCAGGCAGAAGCGGTCGGAGTAGTCGTTGCGAACGTTGCGGACCTGGCCGTCCGACGCGTAGATCATGGGGCAGCGCGAAATCGCCGAGAGTCCGCCTATGCTCCATCCCGCACCGAGCAAGGTGCTGCCGTTACGATGGCTGTAGACGAACGCAAGACTCGGCGTCATCCCGTGCGTGCCGGGTGGAGCGAAGATCGGGATCGAGAAGCTCCCCTCGCCGCTATCGGAGACGCTCGCACTCCCGGGCGTGTGCCCTACCGCGGCATCTGCCACGGTAGACACAAGCAAACCCGCGAACGCAAACCCACAAGCCGCTGAGACCAGGGCCGCACGGGCACTCTCGCGCATAGACCACTCCGTTGTTTTTCTCACTCATGGGAGCGCACTGGACGCTCCGTCATTGATTGCTGAATCTCGTGAAGGTCACGGTGGACGCGCCGCGCCTCATTGAGGCACGGTTCGGATGAACGTGACCCCCGCGCTGTTCTGCCCGGTGTTGCCGGCACTGTCCGTCACGATGCACACCCAGGTCGAACTGTATGTGGCGGTGACGGCCGGAACGCTGCGCGACCAGATCGTGGTGCTCGAGTTGGGGCTGTTCACGTTCGTCGCCGTGTCGCCCGAGACGTACTGCCAGTGGAAGGTATAACCGGTTCCCGTGCCACCCGTCGCCGAGCAGACGTCCGGAGGATCGACCTGCGTCGGCTGATTGTTGAACCTTCTCCATCGCCAGTTGCCATTGCTCACGGATACGGTGACTGCAGGCAAAGTCGTCGCGTTTGCCGTGTTCGACTGCGGCGAGATGTTGGGTGTGGGTGCATTGTCGTAGGCGGCAACGTTGTAGGAGTAGCTCGTGCCACCGCTCACCGTTGTATCGCTGTAGCTCGTCGAGGTGGTGGTCGCGATTTGCGAACCGCCGCGATAGATCCGATACCCTGCAAGGCCCGAGCCGCCGGAGTCAGTCGATCCGCCCCAGGAGAGATCGATCCGCGTCGGATTGATGGCGGTTGCAGACAAGCTCGTCGGCGTCGTCGGAGCGATCGTGTCTGGCGTCGTGACATTGATCGCAGCAGTGAGCGCCGAGACGTTGGGCACAGCGTCGTACGCGGCAACTTGATACGAGTACGTCGTGCTCCCCGTGCGGCCGGGATCCGAATAGCTCGTCGTGGCGCTGGTGCCGATCTGACTGCCGCCGCGATAGACGCGATAGCCGGTCACCGCGACGTTGTCCGTGGATGCGTTCCACGTGAGATTGACAGTGCTCGAATTCGGAGCCGAGCCGCTCAGGCCCGTTGGCACAGTGGGCGCGACCGTATCCGGCGTTGCGAACGTGTTTGAGCTCGCTGGGCCAAGATTGCTCGCAGCATCGCGCGCGCGCACTTGGAATGTATAGCTGGTGCCAGGAGACAAGCTAGCGAGATTGACGGACAGCACGTTACTCAACTGCACCCAAGCGCCCGCGTTGAGCTTGTAGTCATAGCCGAAGATGCCTTTGTTATCGGTCGCAGCAGTCCAGCTCGCGGTGGCCGAGGTCATCGTGAGATTGCTGAAGGTTGGCGTGCCGGGCGCCGTCGGCGGTGTCGTGTCCGGGGGAGGCTGCGTGTTGGTGCCGCCGGTGCGATTGCCGTTCGCATCGTAGGCGTAGGCGACTACTGTGCCGTCGTCGTAGGTGATCTTCGAGACACGACCCTTGACGTCGTATTCGTAGGTGGCGGAGGCGCCGTCGACGATCGCTGGCATCGCGACGAGCAGCGACCCCATCGCGAGCATCGCGATTCCGATCCGTCGAATCGAGTCCAGCAAACCCGCAAACGCGAACCCACAAGCCGCTGAGACCAGAGGCGTTCGAGCACTCTCGCGCATAGACCACTCCGTTGTTCTTCTTCACTTCTGCGGAGCACGCTCGACGCTCCGCCGTCATGTCCCCAATAACGGTTGACGCTCTACAACTACCATTACGAGATTGGTCGTCGCAGCGTCTCACCCGCGAGTAGAATTTTTTTCTACGACGTGTGGAATTTCGCTGAGTGTCTGGTGCGTGTCAAGGCGTTCCTCGCTCGATTGTCATCGAGCGTTGACCCTCACACGGTTGAAAAAATATTCGTCAGGGACTCGAGTGTCGCTCGAGCCACTTGGCCAGCGGCGCGAGTCCATCGCGTCGGATTCGATACACACGCCTGCGTCCTTCAGACACTGCGACGACGAGCTTCGCCGACTCCAGCAGCTTCAGATGCTGCACGATCGCCGTCCGCGAAACCGGCAGCTCCGCCGCGAGATCTCCCGCCGTCTGCGGCGTGCGCGCGACGCGCTGAAAGACGATCACGCGGATCGGATGACCGAACAGAGCGAACAGGCGCAGCACCTGGCGCAGCTGCGCGGCATTGGCGTGAGACTTTGCCATCCTCGAAGTGTCAGGCCCGACTAACACTTTTGACAAGCGTTGGCGGCACTTGCTCTACTCGAACGACGCAAGCAAGGGAGCGGACGATGATCAACGGTGGGCATGTCATCATCTATTCGAAAGATGCCGAAGCCGACAAGGCATTCATCAAGAACGTGCTGAAGTTTCCGTACGTCGACGTCAACCAGGGATGGTTGATCTTCAAGCTGCCGCCCGCGGAGATCGCGGTGCACCCGTCCGACGAGAACGATCTGCACGAGTTCTATCTGATGACCGACGATCTGGAGCTCGAGATCAGGAATCTCAAGAAGGCGGGCGTGAGCTGCGACGCCGTTTCACAGCAAGGCTGGGGCCGCTCGACGCGTATCCAGCTGCCCGGCGGCGGAACGCTCGGCCTGTATCAGCCGCGACATCAGCGGCCGTGAGGGACGCTCGCGACTCCACGTCTGCTGGCGCGTTCGATGAGGAAGCCGGCGACGGCTTCGTGCGCGTCTGCCTCGCTGGTGCCGGCTGGAAACTCGAAGACCTCGCTCGCGTCGAAAGGGTTCGCGACGCGGAGCGGCTCATCGAGCGTAGCGCTCTGGAGCGACGACAATTCCTGTTGCGCAATCGAGCTCGTCGCTGCGCGAGGCGTGTCGGCCGATCCGATTTCGCTGTAGAGAGCGTAGCCAGCTGCTATCGCAGCAAACGCCAATGAAAGCGCGATGGCTACTTCGCTTGGTCGCGGCATAACCCCCTCCTTATTTTGTCATCGTGGCGAGCCGGACCGGCGCCGCGGTCCCTATTGATGACAAGCAAGGATCACCGAGCAGGGTTCCTCGCCGCTGCCGATGCGCTGAATAATGAGACGTAGGTCACAGAGTGACCGCGGCGATTGAACGTAACGCCGTTGGCGATCGAACCTAACGCTTCTTCTTGGCGGACGGAGCGAGCGAGGATGGCGCGGTGACGAGGGCGAGTCCGACTGCGTTCGGATCTGGCGTGCGCTTGCCGTTCCACGGACACAGACGCATCAACAATCCTTCGACCGTCTGTTCGCTCTGCCACGGCACGCTGCGACGGCGCAGTCGCCGCCAGTTGTGCTCGCGCGGATCGAGACGGAACGCGTGATACGCCGACCACAGATCGGTATGCCGGTATTCCTCGCACAAGGCATAGATCAGCGACTTGGGCGCGGCCGGCGCCGGCTCGGACCGCCGCAGCCAACGAAACAGCCAATCGAGGGGTGACACCATTTAATAAGTATCGGAGTGTCCCGGGGCGCACGGCATGAGATGGACGCTGAATCGACGCCCCGGTCGATGCGTCAACTTGCGCGCACTCGCGCGGACTGCTTGACCGCAAAGGCCGCGCGATATTGAGCGGGCGTAACGCCGAGGCTGCGCATGAACACTCGCCACAACGTGCTGCTGTCGCCGATGCCCGTCTGCGCGGCGATCGCTTTCAGCGGTAACCCGGTCTGCTCGAGGAGCCGCCGCGCTTCTTCCAGCCGCAAGCGCCGCACGAGCTCGGCAGGCCTCTCGCCAAGCTCCCGCTCGCACCATCTGCTGAGCGTCCGCGTACCCATGCCGCTCAATTGCGCCAGCCGCTCGACCGACAATCTCTCGTCGAGATGCTCGAGGACGAGTGCCGAGAACCCGCGCATGTGCGTGGCCTCGCGTCCCTGCCGCTCGAGCACCATGCTGAACTGCGCCTGCTGACCCGACCGTCGCAGAAACAGCACCAGGCCTTTGGCAACGGTCATAGCCATCGTGTGGCCGTGGTCTTCCTCGACCAGCGCCAGCATCAGGTCGATGCCCGCCGTGATGCCCGCGGACGTCCAGATGCGGCCGTCGCGCAGGAAGATGTCGTCGTGCTCGACGCGTGCGCGCGGAAACCGTTCGCGCAGCTCGGCTCTGAATTGCCAATGAGTCGTGGCGCGACGGCCGTCGAGGAGCCCGGCCTCGCCGAGCGCGAAAGCGCCCGTGCACACCGCGACGATGCGCGAAACGCGGCGATGGTGCTCGCGCAGCCACGCCGCAAAGCGTTGCTCTGGTGTCGAGAGACCGTTGCTGCGTGCACCGCCGGAGACGACCAACGTGTCGGGCGCCCCGCGCGCGTCGATGATCGACTGAGTACCGGCCAACACCAGGCCGTGCCGCGTGCGCACGCTGCCGCCGCTCGGTGTAAACAAATGCGTCTCGTAAATTGCGCGCTGTGCGACCTCGTTCGCGTAGCCGAGCACCGACCACGGACCGCTCAGATCCAGCAACTCGGACTCTGGAAATACTACGAACCAGACTTGGCGTGTCCGTTTGCGCATCGCGGCATTGGAGGGTAGATCGGCCGAAAATGCAATAACGTTGTCCCTTGCGCCATGCAACGCTTCGCGTAACGTTGCGCCACTTTGCAACGGAGATCTCGTTCATGAAGCTGCTGCGCTGGTTGGTGGGCCTGCTCGGCACGCTCCCCCTCTTCGCGTTCGATGCACAGGCCGATCAAGACATCCCGCGCAGCTCCGGCGTCATCACGGTACGCGGCGAGCCGCACACGTACCTGACCGAAGGGAAAGGCGAGCCGTGCATCGTCGTCGGCTTCGCTCCGCAATACCCGGCGCTGTTCTCGACGCGGCTCAAGCAGCACATCAGCCTCATCTACGTCGACTACAAGAATTCGTGGGACGCGCTCGATGAGAGCAAAGTCCAGGCGACGACGCTGGACTCGCTCGTCGAGGAGATCGATGACGTGCGCAAAGCGTTCGCGCTGGAACGCGTCTGCGTGCTGGGGCACTCCACGCCGGGCCTGGTCGCGATCGAATACGCGGCCCGGCACCCGGAGCGGACGTCGCGCCTCATCCTCGTCGCCGTCACGCCGTTCTACAACCGCGAGCTCACCGAGACCTCGCGCAGCTTCTGGGAGGCAGATGCTTCGCCGGAGCGCAAGGCGGTGTTCGCCGAGAACTTACGGCGGCTTCCCGACAGCACCTTGAGCAAGCTGTCGGCACGCGACGCCTTCGCGCTGCGTTACGCGCGCATGGGGCCGCGGCTCTTCTTCGATCCGAAGTACGACTTCTACTGGGCGTGGATCGGTCACCAGTTCTCTGCACCGATGCTCGACCGCTTCTGGAAAGTCATCGTCGCGGACTACAACCCCTGGAGCCGGCTGTCGAAGAACACCGTGCCGACGCTCGTGGTGCTCGGCCGCTACGACTACGCCGTCCCGTATCGTCTGTGGGACCGGTGCAGGAGCATTCCCGGCCTCACGTTCGTCACGCTCGAGCGCAGCGCGCACTTCCCGATGATCGAGGAGCCGCAGCGCTTCGACGCGGCCCTGACACGCTGGCTGGCTCAGCGATGAAGTTGCCGATCACTTCGGCGTTGTGCGGACAATCACGGCACGCTGTGAAATGCCGCACGAATTTGCTCGGCTGGGCAGCGCGCGCTCTACGAAGCAATGCTCGCGCGGAACTGGCGCGGCGTCACGCCGAAAGTCTGGCGGAAGGCGTGATTGAAGACCGAGAGATCCTGAAAGCCCACTTCGAATGCGACGGAGGCGATCGGCAGGTTCGGGTCGCACAGCAAGAGACCGGCCACACGCAAGCGGGCGATGCGGACGTATGCATGAGGCGTCGTGCCGACGACGCGCTTGAAGCAGCGAATGAAATGGAATGGGCTCATCGACGCCAGCGCAGCGAGCGTGCGTACCGAATGATCGCCGCTCACATCTGCATCGATCGCGCGAGCCACTGCGAGTATCGCTTGGGTTTGCGCGGGAGTCGGCATCCTGCCTCGTCCCAAACGACCCAGCGCTTCGAGGACCCACGAGACAGTAGCGAGCGCGAGCTCATGAGCACTGCCGTTGCCATGTCCGCAGGCAAACGCTTCCGTCCTGGCGAACAGCGCGGCACCGCGGGTCGAGACCGGCAAGGCGACGCGCGGGAAAGCCGTGCCTGCCTGCGACGCCCCGAGCGATGCCAGCAACTCCTCGTAGCACTGCGGCGAAAACTGGAACGCGATACACCGATCGCCGGCACCGTGCTGATGGGTGCAACTGAAACGCGTCCGGGCGCCGCCCAACAATACGGAGCCGCTGCACAGATCGCCGGACCCTGCACTGCTTCGGTACGAGAAAGCACCGGCCATGACGAGCGCGATCGACACGTAATCATGTTGCTCTTCGAACGCCGCATCGCTTGCATCCGCGTTGCAGAGGATGTCCGCGAGCCGCCACGCCTCGCCCGCGAAAATCGTGGCGACCGTTGCCGAGCCGCGCTCGCCGCGCGCGCGGCGCCTGTCTACCAGACGAGCGACGATTTCGTTCGAGGTCAGCACAGTGACCTAGCTCATTGGCCATGCCTGTCGTTTCAACTCAGACCGCGGTGCCGGCGTCGCCCTCGACGATTTCTTGCAGTAATTCCGGCTTCTCTCCCGCGCGCCACAACTTCGCGCGATGCCGGACACGATATGTCAAAGGTCCGCCGTCTTCCGACGCGCTGCGCTCGAGCGGACGCGGGATGCACACGAACTCGGTGACCAGCTCGTTCGCGCTCACGGTGACTGTCGCATAGCCATGCCCGCCGAAATCGCCGAACTTCAAGTGAGGCGCCACATCGGGATTGCGCGCCGCGCGCGCTTGCTGCAGGTCGCCCGTCTTCTTGAGGGCAAGTGCCGCGCTTACGCCATGCAGCACCGTCGTGTTCAGCGAGCACCGCATCGCCCCATCAGCACGATCGTCGACATAGAGCGCGCGCAGTGCGTCGTCCTTGCCGACGATTAATTCCGCGATCTCGGCCAGACCCTGCGCGGAGATCGATCCGGTGATGAACTCGACGCCGACCGGCTCGAACGGCTGCGGCGGCAACGACTTGCTCGGGTAGCCGGCCCAGAACGAATGCTTGTCGCCGGCGACGATCGCGAAGCCGGCGATGCGCTGATCGCGCACGAAGTCGAAAATCTCCGCATGCTCGACCGCGAAACCGGCGTTGAGTACTCCGTAGCCGGCGCCGGGCCAGCGCGCCCGCAGCGGTGCCGGCAAGTTGTGTACGTCCGCGCGCCAGGTGAGCGTGCCGAACGAATGTCCCCAGAGCTTCCAGGGTGCGCGCGAGGAGCGCAGCCGTTCCTTGAACCACGCCAGCTGCTCCACGCCGAGGTACGCCTGCGGCGGCGCGGCCGATTGCGTGTTGGGATAGACAGATTCGCCGAACTGGATACTTGCCGGCGGACGACCGGAATCGTAAGTGCGGCCGCGGTCGAGAATGTCGTTGGCCCGCTCGTCCGTCATGTACAGGCAGCTGTCGGGCGAGAACGGATCGGCATTCGCCGGCGGCGATGCATACGAGTGATTGTCCGTGATCACCATGTCCATGTTCTTGCCGAAGCGAAACGCCCGGTGAATGCGCAGCGCACGGATCGCCGCAAGATTGTTCGCTTCCTGGCCGACGCCGAGCGCATCGAACGTGGTGAGCGGCGCGTTGTCGACGCGCGGCGCCTCGAACGCATCGCCCCTGCCCGGCTTGACGACTCGCGCCGGCTGATACTCGTACCAGGCTTGGCTTGCAGCCAGCTTCACTTGCTGCGCGGGGCGCGCCGCGTTGTTGAAGAACTGCTGACTCTGATAGCCGCGCCATGAGAATTCGTGGTTGTCCCAGACCGGCACGAAGGGCCAGCGCGCACGCGCGTCCTGCAGGTCCGGATCGAGCAGATAGCTGCGATATGCAGTCCGGTAGTCATCCAGATCCGTGGGCAGATGAAAGTTCCGCATCTTCTCGCCGTGCGGATAGCGCACGACGTCGCGCAAGCGCCGCCCGCGCTCGATGCCGCCCGGACTGTCTTGCGGATACCAGACGACTTCGTAGATGAAATCGCCGAGGTGCAGGACGAAACCGAGCTGCTCGGTGCGCGGACGACGCAGATCTTCGTAGATCATACGTCGATACGCGTTGCATGCGCTTTGGGTTACGTCCTGGCAGCTGACGAATGCGAAATGAGTCGGAGCGTCGTCGGAGTCGGCGGGCGCGGTCAGCGTTCGACCGATACGGCTGGTGTAGCCCGACTCCTCGACGAATCGATACCAGTACTCGCGTCGCGGCTGCAGACCCGCTGCGAGAAATCGACAGGTCCAATCGGTCTGCGCAGTCACCGCCACTTCGCCACTCGCCACGATGTGCGAGAAGGCGGCGTCATCCGCCACTTCCACGGCGAGACGATGCCTGGTCGCGTCGCGATCCGGTTCGCGGCGCGTCCAGAGAATCACACTATCGGGCGCTGGATCGCCCGATGCCACGCCTTGCGGGTAGAGATCGCGCCGCTCGACGAGCGGCCCTCGGCGCTGGCGCGCGCTGGCCTGGCCGAATGCAAGCGCCGCACCGAGCGCGCTGGCTTGCGCGAGAAAATCGCGACGACTGACTCTGCTGTTCGATGTCATAGAGATCGCTGTGCGCTATGCCCTGCGGTGCATGCGATGGTCTTCGCGCATGCGCCAGGTCTTGCCGCCGTCGCTCGAGAGCTCCCCTTGCCAGACGAAAGCCTTGTCGGTGATGTTGCTGAAGCTCCAGCGCGTGCGGCCTTTCGGGCTGTCATTGTAGAGCGCGATCCGGCCGTCTTCCTCGCCGCCCTCGAGCACAGTTACGGCTTTAGCAATTGCCGAGACCCAGGTGACGCGCCACTTCTGTTTGTCGGGGTCATAGAAGCGCAGCGTCGTCCCGATGAAGCGGTCCTCGCCCGGCTTCGGGAACTGGATCCAGAGGTCCTGCAGCGCCCGGCCGTCGAGCACCCAGCCCACCAGCAGCTCCCCGCGAACCTGGCTGCGCGTGCCATCGTCGCCGATGTTGGTGTAGTCGACGTCCCAGGATCCGGCCACCCGATCGAACAAGCGGGCTGCGGCAGGCTCTCCGGGAACGATGCGTGGTCCCTTCGCGACGAGCTCACGGAACACGTCCTGAGTGCAGGCGCCGCCATTCGCCACGGCCTCACGACCGCCGAGCAGTGTCGCGCCCAAAGCGCCAGCGCCTCCAGCAAGCAGCAGGCGGCGATCGAGTTTCATGGCAGTCCCCTCGTTAGCAGCTTCCTCCTTGCAGGCTAACGGACGACGCACCGACAGCTAGGTGAAAATTGCTCTGCGCTGACGCGTGGAATGCTCAGAGATGCAGCCAGTCGTGGACGCCCGGAAGCGAGTGCGCGAACCACGGCCCCAGCAGCGTGACAATCGCACTGACGACGAGCACAGACCCGGCAACGCGCCGCGCGGCGCGGGTCGCGGTCAGAGCGACGAAGCGTCGCGACGCGAGCGCCGTCAGGAACAGACCGGGCAGAGTGCCGAGGCCGAATACGGCCATTGTCATTGCTCCTCGCACCGCCGACTGCTGCAGCGTTGCAACGAGCAGCACGCTGTAGACGAACCCGCACGGCATCCAGCCCCAAAGCATGCCGAAAGCGCAGGCGCGCGGCAGCGAGTTGATAGGAAGAAACCGGCGGCCGAGCGGTGCGAGCTGCCGCCACAGCGCGTGACCGAAGCGTGAGCCCGAGTTGCCCAGGTACCCGAACGCGACGAGCGCGGCGAACAGCAATGCCAGCGCCGCAAGCACACGCAGCGCCTTGCGCACCGAGTCTACGTCGAGAAACGCGACTACGCCCCCGAGCGCACCAGCGAACAGCAGGCCCGCGAGTGAATACGAAACGATCCGCCCAATCTGGCAACCAAGCAGCAGTGCCGGCCGCGGACGACCGCTGGCATCGCGCGCAGTCGCGAGCCCGAGTGCAGCAGTCACGCCTCCGCACATCGCAAGGCAATGTCCGCTGCCTGCGAGACCCAGCAGAAACGCGGCACCCATCGTCAGCATGCCGGTCATGGCGGAACATCCTCTGCGTCGACATCCTTGTCCGCCTCGTCGAGGGGCAGCAATCCCGGGGTATGCAGATCATCGAACTGACCGTGATCGACCGCCCAGAAAAACGCACCGACCGCCAATAGCAGCAGCAACAGCGCGAGTGGGATCGTGATCAGCACGGCGTTCACGCGGCGCCTGCCGCAGCGTGCTCCGGCTGCCTCGCCTGCGCCTCGACGCCCGAGGGATGGCGCCCGATGCGCAGCGCGTTGCCAATCACGCACAGCGAACTGAACGACATGCCCAGCGCTGCGAGCCACGGCGGCACGAAGCCCAGTGCCGCGAGCGGCATCGCGACGAGGTTGTAGAGCAACGCCCAGCGCTGATTCTGCTGGATCACCGCTACCGTCTGCCGAGCGATTCGGCAGGCAGTGACGAGCGCGCTGAGGCGCTCGCCCGCTAGCACGATGTCGCTGCTCGCGCGTGCAATCTCGGCGCCGCTCGCAAGCGCGACGCCAACGTCCGCGCCGGCAAGCACCGGAGCGTCGTTCACTCCATCGCCGACCGCGAGCACGCGAGCCCCCTGCGCTCGCATCGTGCCAAGCTCGCTCAGCTTGTCGGCTGGCGAAGCGCGAGCGCGCCAGCGCGCGATATCGAGTTTTGCAGCGACGTCGGCGACCTTGGCAGTCGCATCGCCACTGATGATGTGGAGCTGCAGGCCCAGCGCCTTGAGCGTATCGATGACGTCGCGCATCCCAGGGCGCAGCTGCTCGCTCACGTGGAAAGCCGCGATCACGCCTGTCTGGTCGGCAAGAAGGATGGCATCGGCGTGGCCCGGTAAACGCCGACTGGAAGCAATGAACCGACTCGAGCCGAGTTGCAGCTCGCGACCCTCGACGACACCGCTGAGGCCGAGCCCCGCCGCTGATCTCACTTGCGCAGCTGCAGGAAGTGCCGCATCGCTGCACGCCGCCGCGATCGCTCGCGCAAGCGGATGATGGCTTTCACGCGCGAGCGCCGCCGCCAGGCGCAGCGCACCCTCGGGCGATACGTCGTTGAACGTCTCCACATCCGTTAGACGTGGCATCGTGAGCGTACCTGTCTTGTCGAAGACGACGTGAGTCGTTTGCGCAAGCGCTGCGATTGCATCCGGCTTCACGACGAGCACGCCGCAGCGCGCAAGTACCGTGAGCGCACGAGTAATCGCCGCTGGCACGGCCAGCGCGAAGGCGCACGGACAGGACACGACGAGCACCGCGAGCGCAGCGGCAAATGCCCGCGACGGATCGACGACGCTCCATGCCGCAGCCGTGAGCACCGTCAGACTCAACACGCGTGCCACGAAGCGACCCGTCGTCTGCTCGCCGGCGCGAGCAAGTTGCGGCCGCTCGACCTGAGCGCGCTCGACCAACCCCGCGATCCCGGCAAGCACCGTGTCCGCTCCCACGCGCTCGACACGCAGATCCACGGGACCATCGACGAGCACGCTGCCTGCAATCAGCGCATCTCCGCAGCGTCGCAGGGTCGGCGTCGACTCACCGCTGACGAGAGCCTCGTCGACGCGACAGGCGGGACTGAGCAGCACACCGTCGGCTGGAACGAGACCGCCCTCCCCCACATGAACACGGTCGCCCGCGCGCAGCTCGTGAATGCCGATGCGTTCGAGCGAATGATCCTCGCGCCTGCGATCGGCAAACGACGGCGTGAGCCGCGCGAGCGCATCGACCAGATCGCCCGCGTGGTGACGCGCACGCATCTCCAGATAGCGGCCGGCGAGCAGGAAGAACACGAACATGGAGACGGAATCGAAATAGACGTGACCGCCGCCGCGCAGCGCCTCGACGAAGCTCGCGGCATAGATGAGCGCAATGGCCGCCGCGACCGGGACATCCATGCTGAGGTGCCGCGCCGCCAGCGATCGCGCTGCGCCCTTGAAGAACGGGGCGGCGGAATACATGACGACCGGCGTCGCCACGATGAAGCCTAGCCAGCGAAAGAGCGCTTCGGCGGAGACGTCCACTGCATCTGCGCCGCGCAAGTACAACACCGCGGCAAACATCATCGCCTGCATCGCGCCAAAGCCTGCGACTACCAGGCGCTTCAACGCGTCGCGTGCTTGCTGTCTGCGGATATCGTCGAGTGCGCGCGCGTGCAGAGGCCAGGCACGATAGCCCGTTCGCACGAGCCGCTCGAGAATCTGCGAGAGCGACACGCGCTCTTCGATCCAGGTGATCCGCGCGCGGCGCGCCAATGCGTTCACCTGCACGCTCGCCACTCCGGGCAGCGACTGCAAGGCGCGCTCGATCAACCACACGCAGGCGGTGCAACGCACGCCTTCGACGAAGAGCATCGTCTCCCGGCGCCCATCGCCGAGATCGCGTACAACGTGGCGGGCAACCTCGTCGCGTTGCCAGGCGAGGCAGCTGTCGCGCTCCGCCGCTTCGGAAAGCTCCGGCTTCGTCGCCGGCTGCGTGCGTAGCGAATAGTAGTCGGCGAGTCCGAGTTGCTCGATCCATTCGGCGGCCGCGCGGCAGCCATGACAGCACACCGCACGCAGTTCCCCGCCGACCTGTGCCTGAACGACTGTCGCCGGCAGCGGCTCCCCGCAATGCCAGCAGACGGTTTTCATTTTTTCTCGCCGGCCTGTGCGAGAACCCACGCCGTGACCACACGCAGCTCATCTTCGTTCAAGCGTTGACCCCACGCCGGCATGACGCCGGTGCGTCCCTCGCGGATGGACTCCGCGACGCGATTGAACTCACCGCCATACAACCAGACGTTGTCGGTAAGATCGGGCGCGCCGAGCGCGCGGTTGCCTTTGCCATCCGCACCGTGACAGGCAACGCACATCGTTTCGTAGCGCGCTTTGCCGGCGGTGCGCCAATCCTCAGGCGTCGCGACACCGCTGAAGCCGAGCACGTATGCAGCGACTTGCTTGACGCCATCCACGCCGAGCGCTGTGCCCCAGCCCGGCATCGTCCCGATACGCCCATCGCGGATGCTGGCCAACACGCTGTTTGGATCGGCGCCGTGCAGCGAGTCGGCATCGGTGAGGTTCGGCGCACCGACGGCGGTGTTGCCGAGCGCGCGCTCGCCGTGGCAGGCCGCGCAGTTGTCCAGGTACAAACGATGACCAATCGACGTCGCCGTGGAGTTGGCCGCCAGCTGGCTGAGGCTCATCCCGCGCAGCGGCGCGATTGTCGCTTCGAGTTTCTGCGCGTTCGCCGCGGTGTCACGCTCCAACTGCCCCACTGAAGTCCAACCGAGCGTGCCTTTGAAACCGCCGAATCCCGGGAACAGAATCAGGTAGCCAATCGCGCCCACCACGCCGATGAGCGAGTAGACAACCCACCACCACGGCAGCGTGCGTACGCCTTCACGCAGCACACCGTGAGCCCACACGTGTCCGGTCGTGCCATCGGGCTCCGTGGGGATCTTCACGATCTGCCCCCACACGAACAGGAACAGCACGAGCGCGACGTTCAGCACTACCAGGACGATGACCCAGACAGACCAGAAGCCGCTCATGGCCCGGATCTCTCTTCATCGTCGTGCATGGGGATGCGCGCCAGCTGGTCGAAGGTCGCGCGGTGCGCCGGCAGCCAGGCCCAGATCCAGATGCCGATGAAGATCAGCATCAGCACGAGCGTGATCACGCCGATCGCATGCCCCCAGATCTCGGTCATGGCGGCCCTTTCGCAGGCATGCCGAGGCCCTGCAGATACGCGACGAGCGCGTCGAGCTCAGTCTTGTTCCGGACCGTCTCGTAAGCGGCCGCGATGTCCTCGTCGGTGTACGGATCGCCGAGCCGGCGCAATACGCGCATGCGCGCCATCACGTCGGCGTAGTCGAGCTTGCGTCGCTCGAGCCATGGATAGCCCGGCATGTTCGATTCCGGCACGAGCTGGCGAGGCGCGATGAGGTGCAGGCGCTGCCACGCGTCCGAATACTTCCCACCGATGCGTGCGAGATCCGGACCGGTGCGTTTGGAGCCCCACTGGAACGGCCGGTCGTAGACCACCTCGCTCGCATCCGAAGCACTGCCGTAGCGCTGAGTCTCGAAGCGCAGCTTGCGGATCATCTGCGAATGGCACTGATAGCAGGACTCGCGCACATAGACATCGCGGCCCGCGAGGCGCAACGCATCGTACGGCTTCAGCCCCGGCGCCGGCGCAACCGTGTGCGCGTTCAAGAAGAGCGGAACGACCTCGGCGAGACCGCCCAGCGAGACGAGCGCAAGGATTACGACGCCGAGCAGGCCCGCGTTCTTCTCGATCCTCTCCATCGGTCGTGAATCGTGCGCCATGGCTCACCCGCGCGCCGGCAACGGCGGCGGCACCTGCTCGGGCACCGGCTCCGGAATCGGTTCGGGAATCGGCACGATGATCGGCTTGATCTGATTCAGGCGCGCGGCGCCAGCTGTGTGCCACAGATTCCACGCCATCACCACCATGCCGGCGAGCACGAGCATGCCGCCCGCGAAACGGACGACGTAGAACGGATGCGTCGCCACGATGCTCGAGAGGAAGCTGTAGGTGAGCGAGCCGTCCGGACCGGTCTTCTGCCACATCAGTCCCTGCATCAATCCCGCTGCCCACATCGCAGCGATGTACAAGAGCAGCCCAATCGTGTGCAGCCAGTAGTGCACCTCCATCGCGCGGTGCGAATGCATCGCCGGTCGATCGAGCGCGCGCGGCGCCATCGCGTACAGCGAGCCCATCGTGATCATCGCCACCCAGCCGATCGCGCCCGAATGCACGTGCGCCACGGTCCAGTCGGTGTAATGCGAGAGCGCGTTGAGCGACTTGATCGACATCAGCGAGCCTTCCAGCGTCGCCGCGAGATAGAACACCAGCGCGGTCACCATGAACTTCGCCGCGGGGCTCTCGCGAATCCTGTCCCGCGCGCCGCTGAACGTCATGAGCCCGTTCGCGGCCGAGCCCAGGCTCGGCATCAGCAGCAGGATCGAAAACGACATGCCGACCGACTGCGTCCAGTCGGGCAGCGCGCTGTACAGCAGGTGATGCGGGCCTGCCCACATGTAAATGGAGATCAGCGCCCAGAAGTTGACGATCGAGAAGCGATAGCTCCACAGCGGCTGCTTCGCTTCGCGCGGCACGAAGTAGTACATCATTCCGAGAAAGCCGGCCGTCAGGAAGAACGCGACCGCGTTATGGCCGTACCACCACTGCACCATGGCATCGACCGCGCCCGAATAGACCGGATACGACTTGGACCACGACACCGGCACGGCGATGTTGTTGACGATGTGCAGCAGCGCGACAGCGATGATGAAGGCGCCGTAGTACCAGTTCGCTACATATATATGCTGGATGCGCCGGCGCACGAGCGTGGCGAAGAACACGATCGCGAATGCCACCCACACGACGGCGATCAGCAGATCAATGAACCACTCCGGCTCCGCGTATTCTTTGGCCTGCGTGATGCCGAACGGCATCGTCGTCATCGCGAGGAGCACGGCGAGCTGCCAGCCCCAGAACGTGAACCGCGCAAGTCCGCCAAGCGCCAGCCGCACATGACAGGTGCGCTGTACCACGTAGTAGCAGGTGCCCATCAGCGCCGATCCGCCGAACGCGAAGATCACGCCGAAAGTGTGGTTGGCACGGATGCGGCTGTAGGTCAGCCAGGAAACGTCGAAGTTGAGCGCGGGCCAGGCGAGCTGCGCAGCTGCAAGCACACCGGCGAGCATGCCCGAGACGCCCCAGACCGCAGCTGCCATCAGGAACAGACGGACGACGTGATCGTCGTAGGTTTCAGCCGACTTCGTCGCGGCAGCGGCACGAGAACTCATGCCGCCACGATATCGAGCACGCGGTCGATCGGCATCGCGGGAAGGTACGCACTAAGTACGTACGGCCGCGGAGGGCTCAGAATCGGTAACGCGCCTTCACGAGCAGCTGATCGCTGTCGCGCAACTCGGCGGCGGACTGGAACAGCCCGCCGAGGCTATCGCGCGACTCACCTTCCTCGAAGGTGAAGCCGCCCCGTCCATAGACCACGTACAGGTCCGACTGCTGCGCGAACGTCCAGCGATAGCGGATCTGCAAACCGAAATTGTTCACAGTGAACGGCAGCACCTCGTCGTTGCTCTCGATCAGCTTGCCCGCTGTACCTATACGAAACGGCTGCGGATTGTGCGCGTCGATCGCCAGCCACTGCAGCTTCACGCGCAGCTCGTGATGGTTGGCCGGGAACCAGTTGAGGTCGCTCTGCAGGATCGCGCGACGCCGTTCGAAACTCGCGAGCAGGTCGTCGTGTTGCCAGATGAGCCAGTCGCGGCTCCAGCGCATGGTGCCGCGCACGGACCAGCTGAAGTCATCACGCGTGAAGTGCTCGAGCTTGGTGTCGGCCTCGAAGGCGAAATCGTCATTGCCTTCCTGCAACAGCGAGCCAGCGGCGAACACGCGCCATTTGCCGATCCGCGCGCTCTGATAGTTGTGCGTGAGCGCGACCAGGCGTGCATCCATCTGCACATCGCCGTTGCCGCGCGAAATGAGATCGTCGACACCGGCGCCGGTGACTTCGAGGGAAGTGTTGAAGACCGACCCGGAGCGGTGCCGCGACTCGCGGAACACGCCGAGATAGTTGCCGAGATGCTCGCCAGAATCGTTGTAGCGCAGCTCGGGCCGCGCGCGCCAGAACACACCCGCGCGCGCATCGTCTTCGGCGAAGTTGCGGAAGCGGCGCGAGAGCAGATAGCTGGCGCGGTTCACGCTGGCGCGCTGCTGGAATCCCATGTCGTTGAAGTCGAGCGTGCCGCTGTAATGCGTCAGCCCGAGCTCGTGCTGCCAATCCGGTGACGGTGTATAGACCCCAAGCAGGATCTCACCGTCGCCGGAAGAGTCCTGCGCGAACTGGTCGATGGTGCTGGCGATCATCTGCCCCGACAGCATTACCTGGGAATTGGGACGCCAGATGAAATCGCCGGAGTGCACCTGCGCGCTGCGCTCGAGGAACGGACGATCGACCCAGGTGCCGAGGTAACCGAGCGTGATCGGGCCGGACGCATAGCGCAGTCGCGAGCCCGCGAACGCGCGGCCGATGTCGTCGCCATAGTCGCTCTCGACCGCCGACAGCACGCCATAGTCGAGACGGCCGACATTGCCATTGAGCTTCACCGCGCCGTCGATGTCGGCGGCCTGCGTCGGATCGTCGTCGCGCTGGCCGCCGATGCGACGCGTATAGAGCAGCCGGTCTCGCGCAGTGAGGCGCTGACTGTCGGTCTAGGGCACGCGGATGTCGAACAAGGCCTGGTTCTCCGCGAAGAACGGCCGCTTGTCGCTGAACAGCACTTCGATCGCGTCGAAGTTCACGACCAGCTCGTCCGCTTCGACCTGGCCGAAGTCCGGATTCAGTGCCGCGGTCAGCTGGAAATTGCCCGACGGCTTCCACTGGATGTCGGCGCCGAACTTCATATCGACCTCGTCGTCGACCATGTCGTTCGCGACGCTCGCGTACGGGAAGAAGTGCAGCAGCGAGCCGGGGTACTGATCGATTTCGACTTTCGGGAACTCCGATACGTAGCGTGGCTGCGAGAAGCTCACGCCCGCCAACGCGCTGCGCTCCTGCGTCGCTCCGATCACACGGTCGAACGCGATGCCGATCGTGCGCTTCGGCGCGTCGGCATTCCTCATGGGCGCCGTCGTCCACGGCAGCAGGACTTCGACGAACCATTCCTGGTCCGTCTGCGTGATCGCATAGTCGACGTCGCTGTCCCAGTCGGTGCTGTACTGGTTCTCGTTGGTGAGCGTTGCGTCCTGCAGCGAGCCGGCGAGCGCGATGGTGACGTTGTACGCGACCTGCGCGTCGGCATTGAAGTCGATGTAGATGTTGACGCGGTCGCCGTTGTTGTCGGCGTCGCGCGGAGTTTGCGCCAGTTCTCGCGGCGTGCCGGGCGGATGCGTGCAGCGGAAGCCGACGACGATGCCTTGCGGCGTGCCGAGCAGCCGTGCTTCGGTCGGATGGCGCGGCACACCCAGCGTGTACGGCTGCGTCACGCGAAAATCGGTGAAGACCTGCGCGCGCTCCCACTCCTGCTCGGTGAGCTGGCCGTCGATCTTGATCTCGGCGAATGCGCTGGCAGAGGCAAGCAGCGCGGCTGCGCCGAGCGAACTGCGCAGCAACGACGAACAGAGCTTCATATGAGAAGGGACCGATCCTACCCGCTGTTATCGGCACACAACTGTCGCGCATGCCGGGGTCTACAGCAACGCGAGTTGTTTTCGACAGCCAGCAATCCGCCTTGTGGCCGGGCACGAGGATGCCGGAGCGCGCAGTGGGCTAGAAGAGCCACATACGCCAAGTCGAACAGGGCCAAGCGCGATTGCGCTGCGGCGGATTCCTGGCAGGAATACGCATGATTATTTGTATCCATGCTTTCCGGGCTGGCCAGTGAGGGTGTCGGCGAGCTGTGCCGCCCATCTGCCGAAAGTTAGTGACGCAGATCTGCGGCTCAGAACGAACGGCAGCCTTCATTGAGATCAGAACAATTTCAGCCTTCCGCCCACCCGTTCGGCCGCTCTCATCGCAGCCTCTTTCCCTTTGCATTGAAGCAACACTGTATACGTTTTTTAGCAACCGTTGCCCTCTAAAGTTTTCTGCGCTACACGTTTGTCGCACTCGGCGTCAGACCGTGAACAAGTTTGTAGCGCACCGACAACGATCGGGCGCATGGGAAGACGGACAAAGAACTCACCAAGCTGCTCAGGGAGACCCGCTAATGAGTACCAACAGACCACTTGCAGCGTTAGCTGTAGGCATCGCCGCGAGCTTGATCAATGCGCCGCAGGCGCAGGCCCAGGAATCGGAGAATGCTTCGATCCGTTCCGGCGACATCCAGGAAATCATCGTTACCGGCTCGCGCATCAAGCGCTCGTCGTTCGATTCGCCGGTCCCGCTCGCCGTGATCGATGGCGAGGCGCTGTCGCACAGCGGCTTCACCGTGCTCGGCGACGCGCTCAACAATCTGCCGCAGGGACTCGTCAATTCGAACCTGCAGAACACCTCCGGCACGCTGTTCAACGCCGGGCAGTCGCGTGTCGACCTGCGCGGGCTCGGCTCGGCGCGCACGCTGGTCCTTGTCGACGGCCGGCGGCATCTGACGGGAGACTTCCGCACCTCCGCGGTCGATCTGAACATCATTCCCTCGACGATGATCGAGCGCATCGACGCGATCTCCGGCGGGGCCTCTGCGGTGTACGGCTCGGAGGCGATCTCCGGCGTCGTCAACGTCATCCTCAAGCACCACATGGAAGGCGTCGAATTCGACGTGCAGGGCGGGATGACCGGGGACAGCGACGGCGAGGAATGGAAGACCTCGCTCGGCTACGGCACCGGATTCGCCGAAGGCCGCGGCTCGTTCCTGGTCGGCGCCGAGTGGGGCCACGTCGACCCGATCTATCAGATCGATCGCGATTGGGCCTACCCCGGCGTTCGCCGCAACAACCTGCTCGCGCCGCAAACGATCGTGCCCGCCTCGCGCAGCAACACCATGCCGACGGCGACGTTCCAGCTGGTGAACAACAACAATCCGGCGACGGCGCGCTCGTCGTCGATTTCCCGCGACTATTCGGCGGTCAACGCGAACACCACTGAATGCCGCACGGCCACCGTGCGACCGCTGTGCCAGGACCCGTGGCTGTTCTATACCGCCGAGTACAACGCGCTCCAGGGCGAGCTGGATCGACGCGTCGCGCGCGCCTATCTGGACTTCGATATCACGGACAATCTCACTGCATTCGCCGATGTGTCGTATGCCAAGGTCGACGGCCGCGCAATCTTTCAGCCGGCGTTCTCCAGCGCTGCAGGCGGCGGATTGCTGCCGGTGGTCTTGCGCGGCGACAACGCATACCTCAACGGCAGCTCGGCATTGGCCGCGCAGTTGCGCACGCAGTGGACTGGCGCCGGGCTGGCGCTGAACCGCGCTACGACGGCCAACGTCGGCAAGTTCTGGGAAGAGCTCGGCGGCCGCGACTCGCTCATCTCGCGCGACAGCTACCGCGCGATCGTCGGGCTGAACGGCGACTTCAAAGTGTTCAACCACGATTTCTCGTGGGACACCTATGCGCAGTACAGCGAGCTCGAAGGTGCCGCGATTGCCTATAACGTGCCGAACATCGTGAAGGTGCAACAAGCGACCGACGCTGTTCTGCTCAATGGCCAGATCGTCTGCAACGACGCCGCTGCGCGTGCGGCCGGCTGCCAGCCCTGGGATCTCATCAATGGGCCTTCGCAGGGTGCCATCGATTACGTGAACGCCAGCGCGCGATCCGACGGCGAAGCCAGCCAGCAGGTGGCTGGACTGAACTTCTCCACTACGCTCTTCAACTTGCCGGCAGGACCGCTCGCGGTCGCATTCGGCGGCGAGTACCGCAAAGAGAAGAGCGATCAGATCCAGGACCCGCTGTCCGCATCCGGCGCGCTGTTCTACAACGCGATCGGTCGCACCAAAGGCGAGTTCGACACCACCGAGGCCTACGCAGAGATCGTGATCCCGATTCTCAGCGGCCTGCCGTTTGCCGAGAAGCTGACGCTCGAAGCAGCCGGCCGCGTCGGCGACTACTCGACCGTCGGCAGTGTCGACCAGTGGCGGTTGCAGGCGACCTGGTCGCCGGTCGCCGACCTGACGTTCCGCGGGAGCACGTCTGCAGCGGTCCGCGCGCCGAACATCACCGAGCTGTTCGCGCCGCAGGGCCGAAACTTCACCACTCTTGCGAACGATCCGTGCGACCGCGCTCAGGTTGCAGCCATTGCGGGCAATGCGTCGCAGCTCGCAACCCGCATCGCCAACTGCTCGGCGGACATTCCGGGCTACAACCCGGCGACCTTCGTTTCGAACATCGGCGCGGGACGTCCATCGCTGGCGCTGCTCCAGGGCGGCAATCCGGACCTGTTCGAGGAGACTGCCGACACGGAATCTGTCGGCGCAGTATTCCGGCCGCGCTGGGTGCCGAACCTGACGTTCTCCGCCGACTACTGGAAGATCAAAGTCGACGACGCCATCAACACCATTCCCATCAACACGCTGCTGACGAACCTCTGTTACGACACTCCGGGCGATCCGAACAGCAATCGCTTCTGCGACCTGATCCTGCGCGATTCGACCGGCGCAACCACCGGCGGCCTGGTCGGCGGCATCAGCGAGGTGATCCTGACGCAGCAGAACGTGCAGGCCATCGAAACCTCCGGAGTCGACGTCGCCCTTCAGCACACGCAGGATTTCGGCGGGGCCGGCGTGTGGCAGATCCGCTTGGACGGCACCAAGGTGATCCGCTGGGATCTGCAGGGCGTTCCGGGCGGGCCGACGACGCACTACGCCGGCACGTTGACCGGCGTCAACGGCGCCGTCCCCGAGTACAAGGTCAACGGCACGCTGGGCTGGACATTCCACGACCTCACCCTGCAGTGGCAGTCGCGATTCCAGGACTCGTACGCGGTGAGCGAGGTCGATCCACCCAGCTCGCGCGATCCGTTCTATACGGGAAACTATTGGGAGCACGACTTGCGCGCCACGTACAGGTGGAACGACTCCTTGTCGCTGCGCGCCGGACTGATCAATCTCACGGACGAGCATCCGCCGCTGATCCCCGAAGTGGGCGGTGCGACCGGCGCGCAGTCTTCGACGTACGACAACCGCGGCCGCTGGTTCTACATCGGCGCGAACTACTCCTTCGGCCCGACGGGGCGTTGATGACTTGAGGCCCGAGCAGGTGCCGGGAGCCAGATCGCTCCCGGCACCGCGATCGGCAGCTCACGCCGCGTGACGTTCGAACACCGCCATCTGAGCGGCCAGCGCACGCTGAAACGCGGGGCGCGCTTCACAACGCAGCCGATAGTTCTCGAGCACGGGAATCTGCGCAACGATGTCCGTGTGGCGCAGGAATCGCAGCACCGTCGTCATCAGTAGATCGGCAGCTGTGAACCGGTCTTCGAGATAGTTCCGATCGCCGAGCCACGCGGCGAGATCCTGCAGGCGCTTCTGCACGGCTTCGACAGCGCCCGGCCTGCGCGCCTTCGCCCAATCCTCCTGCGCGTAGAACAGATCGATCGCCGTGAGATTCTGGATGTGCGGCTCGATCGAGTTCATCGCCGCGAACAGCCACGCGGTGACGCGTGCACGGCCGGCCGGATCAACAGGCATCAACGCCGCGCTCCGCTGCGCGATGTGATGGACGATCGCGCCGGATTCGAACAGCACCAGATCGCCTTCCTCGTACGCGGGCACCTGGCCGAACGGCTGCAGCCGGCGATAGGCTTCGGACTTCTGGTCCTCCGGACCGATCACCTTCTCCAGGTAGGCGAGCCCCGCCTCTTCGAGCGCCCAGCGCACGCGCAGATCGCGCACCAGACCCTGGGCGAAGGGCGGAACGGCACGAAAGACACTCACTCGGATCGTCGTCATGTCGGCATACCTCGTTATGTGACCTCTATGCCAATGACGCTTCGGGCGGGCCCTGTTCTACAAATCAGGGTTCGGTGGCTCTCGCTATTCATGGTCTGCTAGCCGACAATTGCGCCCGGCTGCATAACTATACGAATCCCCGGCCTTGCGACGAAGCCGCGCCGCGCTCAAGTAGAAGAACGAGAACGTATTGGCAACTCTGGCTTCCGCGCGAGCTGCGCTGGCACTCGCGGCTGACCGTTCCACCGAATGGCCGATCCGTCGGCTCGGACCGTATTCCTGCCTGCTGGGCTTCATCGTGCTCGGCGTGCTCGCACTGGGCGTGTCGCGAGGGATGCTCATAGCGTGGCAATGGGAACGCGTCGACGTCACGGACTCCACGTTCTCGATCCTGGCGCAGGGCCTGCGCAGCGACCTCATGACGCTCGGACTCTTCGCCGCGCCCATCCTGGTGCTATTACCGCCGCTGCTCTTGATCGGGCGGGTCACGTGGTGGGTCAAGGTATGTTGTGCCTGGCTGGGCGTCAGCCTGGTCGCGATCATCTTCCTGGAGTTCGCGACGCCCCAGTTCCTGATCGAATACGACAGCCGGCCGAATCGGCTGTTCCTCGAGTATCTGGTCTATCCGCGTGAAGTGCTGGCGATGCTCTGGAACGGCTATCGCTATCTGTTGCTGCTCACGGCCGCCGGCGTTGCGGGCCTGAGCTGGGCCGTCGCCCGGCATTTCTCGCAATACGTCCGCGACAAGAATCACTGGCGCAAGCGCACCGTGCTGCTGCTGTGGCCGCTGGTGGTCGGCGTCATGTTCGTCATGGTGCGCTCGAGCTTTCAGCACCGCCCGGCCAATCTCGCCACCTTTGCATTCTGCGACGACGCGATGGTCAATAGCCTGGTCGCCAACTCGGCGTATTCGGTGCTGTCGGCCGCCTACGGCCTGAAGCACGAGACGCAATCGAGCTGGATGTACGGCGAGATGCCGATGGCAGAAGTGGTGCAGCGAGTGCGCGCCGGAATGGGTGTGCCGCCCGCGGACTTCACCTCCAACGAACTCCCGACACTCCATCGACAGGTTGCGACCGTGCGGCGCGCGAGGCCGCTCAATCTGGTCATCGTGCTGGAAGAAAGCCTCGGCGCGGGATTCGTGAAGGAGCTCGGCGGCATCCCCATCACGCCGAATCTGGATCGGCTGGCCGATCAGGGCATCTGGTTCGATCAGCTGTACGCGACCGGCACGCGCTCGGTGCGCGGCATCGAAGCGGTCGTCGCTGGTTTCCCGCCGACGCCGGCGCTGAGCGTCGTCAAGCTGTCGAAGGCACAGCAGAACTTCGCCACGCTGGCGTCCGTGCTGCAACGTTCCGGCTATCGCAGCGAATTCGTCTACGGCGGCGAATCGCACTTCGACAACATGCGCGGCTTCTTCCTCGGCAACGGTTTCAACAGCGTCGTGGATCGCCGGGACTTCGCGACGCCGAAGTTCGTCGGCAGCTGGGGCGTATCGGACGAGGATCTGTTCGAGAAGGCGCACGAGCGCATGCGTGCATTGGACGCTGGCGACGAGCCGTTCTTCATGCTGGTGTTCTCTTCGACCAATCACACGCCGTTCGAATTTCCCGACGGACGCATCGAGCTGTTCGACGAGCAGAAGCAGACCGTGCACAACGCCGTGAAATATGCCGATCACGCGCTCGGTCAGTTCATCGAGCGCGCCCGCAGCAGCGAGCAGTGGGCGCAGACGCTGTTCCTGGTGGTCGCCGATCACGACACGCGCGTGTACGGCGATGAGCTCGTGCCAGTCAGCAAGTTCCACATCCCGGGCGTCATCCTCGGCGCGGACGTGAGTGCGCGCCGGATCGATTCGCTGGTCAGTCAGATCGATCTCGCGCCGACGCTGTTGTCGCTGATGGGCGTCGACGGCGAGCATCCTTTTCCGGGCCGCGACCTGACGCGCACGCTACCGGAGTTCGGCAACTCGCCGGCTCCGGTGCCGGCGCGGGCGATGATGCAGTTCGATCAGAACTTCGCGTGGCTCGAACGGGATCGATTGACGGTGCTGCTGCCCGACGGCAGCTCGCGCCAGTTCGCGTTCGATCGCAAAACCCGGGAGCTCGCGCCTGCGGCGACCCTGGATCGCGAGGCCGTGCGACAGGCGCTCGCGAACGTGCTGATGCCAGCCTGGCTCTATCGCGAGCAGCGCTATCGCACGGCGAACTGACGGGCACCCCTACCCGCTCACTCCTGCAAGCTGCAGTCGCCTGACGGCCGCAGGAACCGCCCCGCGCACCACAGCACCACACCGTGGATCGGCTGCGTGCCGAAGTGATTGGCTGCCGGCGTGCCGAACGTCATCGTCATGTTCGAGAATTTGACGGCGTCCCCGCCGAGAATGCACACCGTGAACGGCGTCGGATTGCCGAACGGCGCCGGCCCACCGTTGCCGGTCACGAATGCTGTGCCGGTGATCGCGAAGCCTTCCTTCACCGCCGGCGCGAACTGCGGACAGCGGGCCGGCCAATCCAGCGTCAGCACACCGTCGGTCATGCTTATGTGATGGGTATGGGCGCCGCGAGTCGTCGGATCGTCCTTGTTCACGGTGTTCTGAACGATTCCGTAGTCCGACGTCGACATATCCATCTCAGCCTTGAATTTGCCGGTGCCCCGGCGCTCGTCCAGCTCCAGTGACCACTTGCCGCGCATTTCGTATGGCCCGCCCTTGACGACCGCTGCCGATGGCGTGTGGTCGTTGAGCAAACCGCTGTAGTGCACGGGCAGCGTGTCGCGCCCCCAATCGGTCGCCCCTGCTCCGGTGACGCCGAACGCCAGCAGCACCGCCAGGCCGCAGGCCTCCCACTTCGAATCTCGATACCTCATGGACTTCTCCCTTCGCCGTTGTTGAAATCCCGGTCTCACGAGTACTAGCCCGCAGGCGCCCGCCGGTCCGGACCGAAACGCGACTGAAATACGAGAAAAAGGCGAGAAGGGGTCATGTCAGCCACGGCTGCGTCCAAGTCGGATTTCCGTCTCGGTGACTGGCTGGTCCGGCCGAGCCTGGCGGCGATCGAGCGCGGCGCCGAGGCAGTGCACGTCACGCCGAGGTCGATGGCCGTATTGGTTTACCTGGCGGACGCGCGCGGCGAGGTCGTTTCCCGCAATGACCTTCTGGATGCGGTGTGGCCGGGAATGTCCGTCACGCCCGATGCGCTGTCGCAATGCGTCGTCGAGCTGCGCAAGGCGTTTCGGGATGACCCGAAGCAGCCGGCGGTCATCCAGACGATTCCGAAAATCGGGCTGAGGCTGCTCATTCCGGTGACGCCGGTGGAAGCCGCCGCCGTTGAGGTCGAACGAGCGCCGCAGCGCAGTCGGCCATCGAGAATCGCGCTGGTCACCGGTCTGATCATCGTCGCGCTCGGTGGCCTCGCTGCCCTGCTCTGGAGCGGACGGTCGGAACGCGTCTGGCAGGATCCGCTGGTCGGAGCGGACTTCACTCCAGTCACCGACTTCATCGGCTCGGAAGAGCACGCCGCGATCTCGCCGGACGGTCGCTTCATCGCTTTCGTTTCCGACCGCGATGGACAGTGGGATGTGTTCGTCGGCCAGACCGGCACCGGCGACTTCCAGAACCTGACGCGCGGACGGATTGCCGAATTGCGCAATCCCGCGGTGCGCATGCTCAACTTCTCCGCGACCGGCTCCGAGGTGACGATCTGGTCGTCGAAGAACATGAGCTGGAGCATTCCGATCGTCGGCGGCGATCTGCGCCCGGGACCTGCCGGGATCGCGGAGCTCGACTGGTCGCGGGATCGCAAGCGCGTCGTCTCTCATCCAGCGGCACCTGGCGATCCGCTGTTCGTCGCCAGTGCCGATGAAATCTCGCGCGGCCAACGCATCTACGTGGCGCCGGCAGGAATCCATTGTCACTTCCCGCTCTGGTCGCACGACGGCAAGACGATCTATTTCGTGCAGGGGTTCGTGCCGGACGAGATGGATATCTGGCAGATCGCCGCCACTGGCGGCGAACCGCAGCGGCTCACCCGGCACAACTCGCGCATCAGCTTTCCGACACTGCTCGATGCGCAAACGCTGCTGTATCTCGCGACCTCCGAGGACGGCACGGGACCCTGGATCTATGCGCTCGATCTTGCAGACCGCACCACGCATCGCGTGAAGTCCGCGAGCAACCCCTACACGTCGCTCGCCGCGACCGCGGATGGCCGGCGCCTGGTCGTCACGGAGTCGCACCCGAGCGCCAGCCTGTGGAGCGTGCAATTGACCGCTGGGATCGCGGGCCCGACTGCGGCGACCCAAATTCCCATTCGCACGCAGCGCGGAGTTTCGCCGCGGCTCGGACCCGACTCACTCATCTATAGAGCGCCGAAGGCGGGAACGGATGCACTCTGGAAGCACGAGGGATCGGCGGACGCGCGCGAGCTGTGGAGTGGTCGCGAGGGCCGCGTCATCGACGGACCGGCGCTGAGTCCCGATGGTCAGCGAGTCGCGTTCACCGTGCAGAGTCGCGGCAAGACCTGGCTCTACGTGATGATGTCGGACGGCAGCGGCGCGCATCGGGTCGCGCAACAGCTCGACGTGCGCGGCGCGCCGGCGTGGTCGCCGGATGGCAAGTGGATTGCGATCGCAGCCCTGCAGGGAACCGAGCCGCACCTGTTCAAGATTCCTGAGCCTGAGGGCCCCGCCGTCAAGCTGACCGATGACTACGCGCTCGATCCCGTGTGGTCGCCCTCGGGAAGTTTTCTGGCGTACAGCACGGCCGACGTCGGTACGGTGTTCGAAGTACGCGCGGTGGGCGCCGACGGCGCGCCGCACGCGATCCCCAAGCTGACGCTGACGCGCGGTTCGAGACGGCTCGCGTTCCTGGGCGCCGATGAGCAGACGCTCGTGATCCTGAAGGGCGCACAGTCGCACAAAGAATTCTGGGCGCTCGATCTGCGCAGCGGCGACGGGCGCGCGCTGACCGACCTGGGTCCCGGTCCGGTCATCGGCGATTTCGACGTCGCGGCCGATGGCCGCCGCATCGTCTTCGATCGCGCGCACGAGGAATCGGATCTCACGTTGATAGAGTTGGCGGAGCGCCCAGATTCAGCCGGCGAGCATTAAAGCACCCCACGAAATCGCGCACATGTCCATTGAGTTTGTAAGCTCAGTGGAGCGATTTCGCGGGGAACCCCGCTGCCCGTCGAGGTTATGCTTCGCCTGATGAACGACACGCTGCTCGCCGAGCTCAAGCAACGATTCGGCTTCGATTCCTTCCGTCCCGGGCAGGAAGCGATCGTCCGCGACATTCTCGACGGCCGCGACGTCCTCGCGATCATGCCGACGGGTGGCGGCAAATCGCTGTGCTTTCAGCTGCCGGCGCTGCTTCGGTCCGGCGTCTGCATCGTCGTATCGCCGCTGATTGCGCTGATGCAGGATCAAGTGCGCCAGCTGCAGGACAACGGCATCGAAGCGACGTTCATCAACTCGTCGCTCGATCGCCAGGAGATCGCGCGGCGCTTCGCCAAGCTCGAGCGTGGTGACCTGAAGCTGCTGTACGTCGCCCCGGAACGTCTGTTGCAAGCCGAGTTCGAGGGCGAGGTCATGCCCCGCCTGCAGGCGACCCACGGCATTTCCTCTCTGGTCGTGGACGAGGCGCATTGCGTCTCGGAGTGGGGTCACGATTTCCGCCCGGAATACCGCCAGCTGCATCGGCTGCGCACGCGCTTCGTCAACGTACCGATCGCCGCATTCACAGCCACTGCCACGGAACGCGTCAGGCAGGACATCGTGCGGCAACTCGCATTGCGTGAGCCGCGCATCCACGTTGCGAGCTTCAACCGGCCCAACTTGTACTACGCCGTGCGACCCAAAACGAAGGCGACCTACGCGGAGATGCTCGGGCTCGCGCGCGACAAAGGCGGCGCGGGCATCGTCTACTGCCTGTCGCGCAAGCGTGTCGACGAGCTTGCCGAGCGGCTGCAAAACGACGGCGTGCGGGCCCTGCCGTATCACGCGGGTCTCGAAGCCGACACGCGGCGCGAGAACCAGGAAGCCTTCATTCGCGACGACGCACAAGTGATGGTGGCAACCATCGCGTTCGGCATGGGCATCAACAAGCCGGACGTGCGCTGGGTGTTGCACTATGACTTGCCGAAGACACTGGAGGGCTACTACCAGGAATCCGGCCGCGCGGGCCGCGACGGCGAGCCGGCGCGCTGCATCCTGTATTTCGGCGCCGGCGACATTCGCACGGCCGAGCTCATCATCTCGCAGAAGGTCGACCCGGTGAGCTTCGAGCCGCTCGTCGACGAGCAACGCATCGCCCGCCAGCAATTGCGCAACGTATTGAACTACGCGGAATCGAGCGAGTGCCGCCGAGCAGTGCAGTTGCGCTACTTCGGCGAAGTAATCGAAGGCAAGTGCGGCGCGTGCGATAACTGTCTGGAGCCGCGCTCGCTGATCGATCGGACGACCGAGGCGAGGCAGTTCCTGTCGTGCATCGCGCGGCTGGCGCAGCGGCGCGAGCGGTATGGCGTCGCGTACCTGATCGAGATCCTGCGCGGCGGCGAAACGCAGCGCGTGATCACGCGAGACCATGGAAGCCTGAGCGTTTACGGCATCGGCAAGGATCTCGGGCTGAACGAATGGCGCGACGTCGCCCGTGCGTTACTGCATCAAGGCCTGATGACTCAGTCGCAGGACGGCTACGCGGTGGTGTCGCTGAACGATGCGAGCTGGCAGGTGCTGCGCGGCGAGCGAACAGTTCAGGTCGGCGAATCGGTCAAGCCTGCTCGCAGCCGGAAGGGAGCGAAGCCCGTCGTCGCAGCAGATGGCGACGACGCGCTGTTCCAGGCACTGCGCGGATTGCGCAAGCGTCTGGCCGATGAGGCCGGAATGCCGCCGTACATCATCTTCAACGATGCGAGCTTGCGGGACATGGCGCAGCGGCAGCCGACGACCCTGGAAGAATTTGCGGGCATCGCAGGCGTAGGCCAGGCGAAGCTGGCACGCTATGGCGAACAGTTCGTGGAGCTGATCCGGACCGCACGCTAGAACCCATGACAAGACTGATCCTGCTCTACGCGCTCGCGCTCGCGGTGGCCGTCACCGCGCTCGAATGGCTCGAATACCGCTACGTGACGCGCGCCTTTTCGACGGAGATCTACATCGTCCTGCTCGCGGCGGCTTTCGCGGGCCTCGGGCTGTGGGCGGGCCAGCGCCTGACCCGCCGCCGGGCAGCCGGCCCGGCCTTCGAGCGCAACGACGCCGCGATCCGCGCGCTCGGCCTGACGCCGCGCGAGTGCGAGATCCTCGGGCTCCTCGCTTCCGGCCAGTCGAACAAGGAGATCGCGCGGCAGCTGGAGATCTCACCCAACACGGCCAAGACCCATATCGCCAGCGTGTTCCAGAAGCTGGACGTCCAACGGCGCACCCAGGCGATCCACAAGGCGCGGGAACTGGCCCTGATTCCGTAAATCACCCATCCGGGTGATGGCGCCGGGGCGGCTGCGGGGGCGAACTTACGGCCATGAAATACGCACTGACCTACGGACTCCTGTCGGGCCTCGTGATCATCGTCACCCTGATCACGGGGATCGTCTTCAGCGGTCACGAGAGCTTCTTCAGCTCGGAATGGTTCGGCTACCTGGTGATGCTCGTCGCCCTGACCTTCATCTTCGTCGGCGTGAAGCGCTATCGCGACGTCGAGCGCGGCGGCGTGATCAAGTTCGTGCCGGCGTTCCTGATGGGACTGGCGATCGCCGCTGCGGCCGGCGTGGCTTATGTCGCCGTGTGGGAAATCTATTTGGCAATGACCGACTACAAGTTCATGGATCAGTACATCGCCGGCATCATGCACGCCAAGCAAACGGCAGGCCTTTCCACTGCCGCGCTGGCCGAGGAGATGGCCCAACTGGAAGCGATGCGGGTCAACTACGCCAACCCGCTGTTCCGGATCCCGATGACCTTCCTGGAGATCTTCCCCGTCGGACTGCTCGTCTCGCTCGTCTCGGCGTTGCTGCTGCGGAACCCGAAGCTTCTGCCGGCGACTTCCTGATCTCACAGCCCCTCGAACTGCGCTGCTGCGGAGGGCTGCACGATGAGCTTGTAGAACGCTTCGTTCACCGAGGCCCAGGTCGGCCGGTCCTTCATGCGCGCGATCCATCCCGCGACGTTCGGCCAGCGAGAGTAGTCGAGGCGCGCGACTTCGCCGAACGTGAGCTGCGCGATGCCCAGGTAGTCCGCGATCGTGAGGCGCTCGCCGCACACGTAGCGATTGTCGCCGAGCCAGCGGTCGTTCAGCACGCTGAGCCAGCGCGTGGCATTGCGCCGCGCCCACGCGATCGTCTGTCGCTGCGCCTGTTCATCCGGACGCTTGTGGGCCGGCAGGATCTGCGGATAAAGGAAGCCGTAACACAGCTCGCGCGACAAGCTCGTGTTGAACCAGTCCATGCGCTCGTTGACGCGTGCGCGTTGCTGCAGCTCGCGCGGATAGGCCGGCGAGCCGGCCTTTTCCGCAAGGTACTTGAGGATCGTCGAGCTTTCGGTCAGGCGAAAGTCGCCGTCTTCGAGCACCGGCACCGCCTGATTCGGATTGATGGCACCGAACGCCGGTTGCGTGTGCTCGCCGGCGAACAGATCGATGACCTGATATTCGAGCTCGATGCCGTGATCGGCGGCGAAGAGCGCGACCGGGCGGCTCGTCGTGGAAGCCGGATGAAAATAGAGTTTCACGGGCATCTCCTCAAGCGCTCGCCGCAACTGCACGCCGACGACGCACGATCGCCAGCCCGGCGATGCCCAGACCGAACAGCGCAAGCGTGCTCGGCTCGGGCACAGCAGTGGGTCGCACGGACCATTGCACCGGGCCGTAGGCCAAGCCCGCGCGCTGCGCGTCGGTGAATGCGAGGCCGCCCGAGCCGAGCGCGTCGAAGTCGGGCGCGGTGCCGCCGCTCGACGTGCATGCATAGCGCAGGAATCCGCAAGTTGCCGGCGAGTACGTGCCGCCGATCGTCCAATTGCTCAGCACGCCGCCGGTGAAGGTGAGCGTGCCGATCTTGGCGGTCGATTCGTCGAAGGACACGCCGAACCAGTTGAAGTACAAGTCGAGCGTCGCCAGTCCGAGGATGGGATTGCCGACGAGGCCGCTACCGCCGACCGGCATGAGCGCGTCGTCGAACGTGAAATAGCCGCCGCCAGTCACGCCGGTGTCGTACGACGGATTGGAGACGCTGTTGCTGGTCACTGTGAAGTCGACCGTGATCGGCCCGGCCTCGGCTGCCGTCGCGCCGAGCAGCAGCGCAAGCGCCGCCGCCAGTCCGGTCGTGGTCCGCTGAATGGTCATGGGATTCTCCGTACGTTTGAAGCTGTCATGGGGAAGGAACGCGCAAAGCGCCGGGAAACCGGCTCACTTTTCTGCAGCCGCGGCGGTTGCGCCGGGCGGAAGCGGTTCGGGCACCCGGTTCTTGAGCGGCGGAATGCTGCGCAGGTACGCGAAGATCGCGCCGAGATCCTCGTCGGTGAAGTTGCGGTACATCGCGAACGGCATCGGCGGCAGGATCTGGCGCCCGCGCCCCATGTGCCGTCCGGTGCGAATCGCCTGCATGAAGGTCGCCTGCGTCCACTTGCCGAGGCCGGTTTCGGGATCGGGCGTCAGATTCGCCGTGAAGCTGACTCCCCAGGGACCGGACCACGCGGTGTTCGTCGGAGCTGCGGCAAGCGTCCAGGGTCCGGGCGGCAACGGCGCAGGCTGCTCGATCACCAGGCTCTCGGGATGACCCGAAAGCATGCGGCTCATGTCCGGCTCGGGACCGGCCGGCCCGACATGCCACGGTGTATGGCAGTCATTGCACGCGCTGGTCGTGACGAGATATTTGCCGCGCGCGATCTTGGCTACGTCACTGTCTGCGGCGCGCGCAGGTTCGGTCGCCAAGGTGATGGCGCCCAACAGGAGCATGCCCGTCATGGGCCCTACGCAGGTCTGCTTCAATCGATTCATGGCTTCGACTCCTCTGCTGTGGATGATTTCTGCGAGATCCAGCGCTCGAGCATTGCGAGCGCTTCGACATCGATGTGGCGCGTGCCGAGCGGCGGCATCTGTTTCTGCGGATTGCGCGAGCTCACGCGCGCAAGCAAGCGCGCGCGCACGTTGATGAGTGAGTGCAGGACGCGATCGGAACTGGCAATGCGATCAGCGACGCTCTGTGCAAGCGTCAGGTCGACCGGCACGCGAGTTTCGGTGTCGTTGTGGCAATGACCGCAGTTGCCGTGCAAATAGCCGAGCGATGCGCGCTCGATGACCGAGCTCGCTTCGATGCGCGGCCGCGCGGCACTCGGCGGTAGATTTCTGACGAGTCCGCGCGCGACGAGAGCGTCGAGATCGATGTCCGAGCGCGCATCCGCGTGCAGCGCGAGCGGATCGCGGTCGGAGGACAACTGCAGCGCACTGAAGCCCAGCACGGGAACTGCGGCGCTCTCATGACATGCGCGGCAATCGGACTGCGACGGAATGGAGTAGCCATCGCGCGTCGCCAGGGCAGCGATGCCGTCGGCGGGCGCCAGCGTCGCGTCGGTACCCGCCTCGTTCCATATGTAAGTTGCGTACTGCCAGGTGCCGTCGGCGAGCCGTTCGATGAATCGAGTCTCGACCGGCCCACCGAGCGAGAACTCCTTCCACAGGCGCGTGCCGGCCGGGAAGACCCAGGCGTCCGGGCGGGAAGCATCGATGGCCGTTCCGGGCGGCAGGTAGATCCAGCGCCGCTTCTGTGCGCCGTCCGACCACAGCGGGTACTGAGGCGAGAACGACAAGGTCCGCTGGTCATCGAACCCGGTGTCCCGCAAATGTTGCGGCAGCGGGTCGGCATGCACGCAGAGAGCCCACGCGAGTGCGGCGGCGGCACCGATCAGATGCAAGGGGCGCTGAGCTGGACTCGACATGCGTTATGCTCGGATCAAACAGGGCACTAGCCCGAACGCCACGCATGACACCGCTCCGCGTCCATCCAGCACAGGATCTGCAGACGACCGATCGCCGATGGATTGCCGATGAAGGCTGACGACGCGTCCCGGCCGGTCGATCTGGCGCAGGAACCCGACTTCGCGCTGGGATCTCTCCAGGTCCGACCCTCGTTGCGAGAGGTCCTGGTCAGCGGCGAGCGTGAAGTCCTGGAGCCCCGCGTCATGCAGGTGCTGGTGGCGCTGGCCCGCCGCCCCGACCAGGTCATCTCGCGCGATCAGCTGATCGATGCCTGCTGGGCAGGCCGGGTCGTCGGCGAAGACGCGATCAACCGGTGTATCGCCAGGGTGCGCCGCCTGGCCGAAACCCACGGCGGCTTTTCGGTCGAGACGATCGCCCGGGTCGGCTACCGGCTGACCGTGGAGTCAGCCGCCGAGGCGGCACCGCCCGAACCTGTCGCAGCTCCACAGGCCAGGAATCCATCGCGCTGGATTGTCCCGGTCGTCGTCGCGGCGCTGATGGTCGGGGCCGCGGTTTACGTCGGCATCCTGCAGACGCGTTCGCAGCAGCGAGCGCAGCAGGCCGTACTCCTGACGCAGATCGCGGAGCTGGTCGGCAAAGATCAATACGGCGCGGCCTTCGCACTCGCACGACCTTTGAGCCGCGACGCAAGCATGCGCGCGAATCCGGCCTTCGCTGGGCTGTGGCGTCAGATCGTCGTGCCGATGAAACCGCTGGTTGCGCCAGACGGCGCGACGGTCTCCTTCAAAGCATATGACGACCCCGGCGGCGCATGGATCGACGCGGGTACGACGCCGGTGAAAGAGTGGATCGACGCGCCACGCGGCGCGCTGCGGTTGAAGGTCGTCAAGCCGGGATTCCGGACCGGCGAGTTCGTGGTCGCAGTGCCCGGGCCTTCGGTGCAGACGCAGCTGCCGCGGCGGTTTCCGTTCGATCGGCCGAGCGTTCCGCTCGAGCTCGTTGCGGAAGGCCAGCTGCCCGCGGACATGGTGTACGTGCCGCGCACCGACGTGCCGGTCTATCTCAGCGGCTGGTCCACGAGTCTGCTGGGCAGCGATCGTCACGACATCGCCGCGTTTGCGATTGCGCGCACGGAGGTGACGAATCGCGAGTTCAAGGAGTTCATCGACGCCGGCGGCTACGACATCGAGCAGTACTGGCAGGGATTGAAGTTCATCTACCGCGCTCAGGCGCTGTCATGGCCGCAAGCGCGCAAGCTCCTGGTCGATTCGACTGGCCGGCCGGGACCCGCCGGCTGGCAACTGAGCACGTATTCGCGCGGGCAGGACGACCTGCCGGTCGTTGGCATCAGCTGGTACGAAGCCGTCGCGTACGCGCGCTTTCGCAAGCTGATGCTGCCGACGATCCACCATTGGATGCGCGCTGCATTCACCCCATACGATCCGATGTTTCCGACTGCGGCAGCGATCACGAAGCAAAGCCGCTTCTTCGCAGACGCGCCCGAGTCGGCGCGCACCGAGCACGGGCTCGGGCCGTGGGGTACGTATCACATGGCCGGCAACGCGCGCGAGTGGGTCTGGAACTTCGCCGACGGCGATGCAGTCGCGCTCGGCAGCGGCTGGCCTGAGTACGCGTCGAATTTCGCGCGAGTCTATACGGCGGACCCGATGGCGCGGCTCCCCGATCACGGCATGCGACTGATGCAGCCGCTGAGCGATGCGCCGCTCGATCCGGCGCTGCTGGAGCCGATCAAACTCGTGCGCGACACACCGTTCGCGAATCGCGCACCGGTTTCCGACGACGCGTTCGAAGCCATGCGCTTTCAGTTCACGACGCCGCGCGTCGCGCCGGCCTCGGTCGCGGTGAAGCGGGTCGACGAATCGCCGCTGTGGACTGCCGACGAAGTCACGCTCACCTTCGCGGCGCAGGAGCCGACGACGCTGTACGTCGTACGACCGAAGGTGCACAAGGGACCGCTGCAGCCGATCGTGTATTCAGGCGTCGGCGACTGCTGTTACCTGAAGCGACCCAATCGCGACGCGCTCGAGCAGCTGCAGATCGCCGGATTCGTCGTGAACAGCGGCCGCGCGCTGGTGATGCCGATCTGGGCAGGCGGCTACGAACGCTATTCCCCCGAACCGCGAGAGACAGCGGAAGCCATGGACCGCGAGCGCGGCCTGTCGCTGCAATGGCAGCACGATCTCA